>MDTC01011634.1_pt1 | contig 37501 bp, 46 predicted proteins | sample 811181 | NCBI WGS metagenome assembly MDTC01 (sample SAMN05326644, study PRJNA326480) | marine metagenome | isolation source: seawater | place: Pacific Ocean: North | collected 2011
ATTATTTTATTCCTGCATTATTACGACAGCTGCAGGATTTGAACCTACGCGGGCAAAGCCCAGTGGATTTCAAGTCCACCTCCTTAACCACTCGGACAAACTGTCTAAATAAGTAAAGCTTTCACGCGGGATCGAACCACGGACCTTGCGCTTACTAGGCGCATGCTCTACCACTGAGCCATGAAAGCTGTTCTCCCACGCCGAGACTCGAACTCGGGTCAATCGGGTGAAAGCCGACTATCCTAACCACCTAGACTACGTGGGAAATAAATAAAAAAAAGGAAAAATCTGAACATGATGTTCGATATGTTTCTAATGCTTATAATTCGGCTAAGCATGGAGCCTAAGTCCTACGCGGGATTCGAACCCGCAACCTTTCGATTAGAAGTCGAACGCGCTATCCATTGCGCCAGCAGGACATAAATGGTTTTCTAGATTTCAGCTAAACAAAAACTTCTCTCTCTCTATCATCTTATATAGCGAACAACTCCCCCCTTGCTACTATGGTCCCCCCCAGCTCTCCTGCATCAACCCCTTGCTCCTTCTTCCTACGGCCCGCTTCTTTTGTGTCCGTATTTTGTGCATCTTCTCTACACTCCATCTCTCTTGGGTCTTGAAGCGGTAAATCGCGCGGATCACGTGAGCACCTACTTCATAACTCTCGTCTTCTGTCATGTAGCGATTCCAGCGCCGAGCGGGTACATGGAAGCTATGATGTTTACGTGTAGTCAGGGAGTAATCGAACCAATCGATCTTTCTGCGATGTCCGTGCTGGTGCTTCACATTATCGAACTGCATCTCTGGCATGATAGTCATGATTGACATTGTTTTGGTGTATGCTCATCATCTTTTCATGAAATTCAACTTCAATTTTTTTTTTATGCACTCATTTCTAACTTATATTTTTTAAAAAGCGTTTGATATATATATACATGATATGGTTTTAAATATCTTTATTTTATAATATATAAATTTTTATTTTGTTAAAACAGAAATGACTGTGTAAAAAAAAAATTGAAATGAATTTCTAAAAGGATAGATGAAGCATAGCCTACGCTAAGTGATCCAATCACAACCATGTCATCACAGTCTAACATTCAATCAACTCTTCGCGCAGAAGCGGCTGCCGCTACGATGCAGGAACGCCGAGCTAAGCAAGCGGCTTGGCTTGAGCGAGAGGCGCATCGCAGGAACGGTGGAGTGATTGCTCATAGCGTGAAGATTGAGCTCCGTGCAGAAGCCAAGGGTGCTGTGAGGTCGGCCGAAGAAAACGGCGAGTGGGTCACCATGACTCACCAAGGAAAGGTCGCTGGAGCGAGCGGTCGCGGAAAGCGTTTGCGCAAGAACCCGGAAAAGGCGAAGAGTTCCGGAAACAACGCTCGTCAAGCAAGCAAGTTTGCGTCGCTGGATCTGGAAAGTGATGAAGAAACCGATACCAACATTACCGAGGTCATTACACCGATTTCAAATGAACTCCTCGGTGAACCCGTTTCCTCAAACAGTTGGGCATCGGTTGCGATGACCCAGCTCCCGACGAACCATATCGCACAGAATTGGCAGAAGGTCGAAACCTCCTCTTCTACACCAGGTTCAACCAAGGTAAGTGATTTCGTCGCTCACGCTGTTGTTGCGGCTACTCCGTCGAACACCCCGATAAATACGCCCACCAACAACGATGCGTGGGAGGATTCGGATGATGAGACAGAACCAGTCATCTACACCACGCCTGTTAAGAAGAGCTGGGCTGATATGATGGACGAGAGCGACGAAGAAGACGACTAGAGAGAGAGGGTAATGGGGTAGGGGTATTTCTAGAACAAAACAACCTTTTTTTTACGACGCCGTAAGAAGTATTTCTTCGTTGTTGTCGACGAATTCGTATTCGTCTTCTCTACCGATAAATATATCTTCTTCTTCTTCGTCGGTGCAGTAACAAATAGAATTTGTATATAGATATGATTCTAGTTCTGATTGAAAGCTTAATAATTCTACTTGCATACCCATTTCCTTAAATTTTTTTTTGTATTTTTTTATAAAAGGTTTTTTAGCTACTAAACGACCATTTTCATCTACTATATCATCTAAAAACACATCTCTGCTGTAATCATCCGATACAAACCTAACCATTAGATTACTTAAAAGATCTTTGGGAATAAAATCTTTTTTATCGAATGATTTGGAGAGATTCAAGTAGTATTCGTAAGCATGAACTGGAAAACCCTCACAAAATCTCGATAAAATATTACAAAAAGAATCGATGGTTTTTCCAAAATCCATACCAGCTCCCCATTTTTCTAGATAAAATTGTTGCTTTATACGATAACTCTCTAGCCAGTATGTTATGTAAATAAGCTTAAGCGTCTTTTTGCAATTTCCAAAAGCGGGACCCCACAACTTTGTTTTTTTGTATAGATTCACCGCTAGCATGAACTCTTGGATACAAATCGAATAATTACCACGATACTTAAGGGATTCGTGATATGTGTATTCAGTAGTATCGGTGTCTACATCATAAATAAATTTTTTTTTGTTTCCACTTGTGTATATTGCTAGGTGCTTAGTACAACTATTCATATTGCGTTTAATAAATTTAAATACACTAAATTTAAATCAATTTTTAATGAATTTAAAAATATATAAATAAGATAGTAGAGAAATTATGATAAATTTTTCAAGATTACCCTTTTTTTTAGTTTTGTATTTTTCGCCTATAGTGGGCGGTTTAACGCCAAGTAGGTTGCCCAACGGAAAATTAAGGACGTTTATATCTTCCATTCCCCCTTCAAAAGATTTATATAAAATAAATTATTCGCAAGCGTCTTTAATAACTAAGAATTGGCTTCAAAATATAGTAGTAGCCAGCGTTGAAAAAGAAAGAAATAAACTAGAAAAAAGGGTTAAAAACAAATCAAAAGATAAAAGGATTTCTTCTGGGCTTTTTGAAATGGAAGATGCTCACATAGTTACAAGCATAAACCAATTGGAAGGATACATCCAACAACATCGGTCGCCACAAGATATATATATGTGTTGGAAACCTAAATCGAATGAAGGTATTGAAAGCGTTTTATTTATAGTAGTTGCCGAAGTAGATAAGGAAAATAAGAAATTTTCTATAAAACAATTAGTACCTTCGCCTTTTTGGAGCCCAGAACAAATAGAAAGCAACGAATTGAAAAAGGCTTTAATACATATGAATGATGTTAATAATTGCACAGAAATAGATATGAACCATTTATATCAAAATGATTTAAGATATAGATTGGCTTGGGCGACATGGAAACTTGATTTAGACAATAAAAATCATACTTTTGATTCTTTAAAAGTAGACGAGAATAATACCTCTATTATAGATATTGAGTTACAAGATATAGATAAAGATGATCTATCTCCATCCGATACCGAACATAATTAGATTACCAGTATAAAATTGAATTTCCATTGAGCAATTTAAATATTCTAACAATTTATGAACGTACGCTTTATAGCACTGATTTCTTTGTTGTTTGCCGGTTGTGATGGATTTTTACAAAATATAAAAATAACTACTAGACCATGTAGATACTGTAGAAAAATAAGACTGCAATATTCTTTTCTACTAAAAAAAAATGATATTCAACTAGAGTCATACACAAAAGAAACGGTATTAGAAAACATGATTACAATAGTTAAAGACGATGTATCGAATGATTTCTTATATTTTATGAAATTTTATAATCTGTTAAGCGATGAACAAAGTAGTTATTTATATATAATACTTTATGAAATGTTATCATTTATGATTAGAAATGAAAAAAAAATATCTCAACTGCATATATCTTTTATAAACATATTTGCATATATTTTAATAAAAAATATTATTATTAATCATTATATTCATCATTTATATTAAATACTTCGCTCTTTGTACTACTATATGAGTATGATACAACCTATATAGTAGTAACTATACCATCCAACAGCTACCATAGTTGTAAAGTAAAAGAAAGGAATCATCGTTATCGTACAAAATATTAAACCAATAATCGAAACAACGGGCCAGATCATCATCGCGTTTTCGAACCACGCCCCTCTAGATATCGGGAAATGATTATATTCGTAGCGAAGTTGTCCTCCTATAATTATACCAAGCATCGTGAGGAATACGTAGCTGAACTGAAGTTCGGTCATCGTGTTTTTATACATCTAAAAGTATTTGAAAAATATTTCAATTTTTTTATATAACTTGTTTCTGGTTTATATAGTTTGTAAGATTTCTATAAACATTTCGTCCCACTCTGGTTCAGGGGTTAAAACAACCTTTTTTTCTTCCCTTCCTTTTGCATATCGGAGAGGATATGTTCTATGCCAGTTTTCTTGACTTGACATTCTAACGTCTCTTTGATCACAGTATACTGCAGATATGCCCGAACCTCTAATAGAATAAGCGTTTCCCCATATCATAGACCAATCTTCAATATCTTGGCAGTAGTTTATCCATTCATGACTTACTTCTTCCCAAGCTAGTTCAGTTTGTTTTTTTTCATGTTTATCCAATAATTCTGACTTATATATATCTTCCCATGCATACATGCGAATAATTTCTAACAGTTCTATTGGCAGTTTTTTAATTTCTTTTTGAAGCGCTAACCACTTTGTAGTCATGTTATTGTAAATGTATATAAAAAATAAATAGGGAAAAAGTAAATCAATTTTTAAAATAAAAAATGATTCTAAATAAGTTTGCGCGCGCAGTCTCTCTATATCTCTCTAATCGCAATGTTGAACGGCCTCCATCACCGCCTCTGGGGGAACACTGGTAAACGGAGGAAACGATCCTGGCTCGCAACCGTAATGTTCATATGTTATCCAGGTACTCTCGACGATTTTCTTGATATTTTCCCAACTTTGGAAGAACTTTCGCAGTACACATATGAATTGCATCTTTTTGTCAATGTTGTTATCTACATCTTCTGCGGTCGGCAAGGTGGTGCTCGGGAACTCTCGGTGAAACTCCCTCTCAGAACGGTATTGGTGAATAATAAAATACCATTCCGCCGCAATCACTTCCATTTGGATACGGCTAATCTTTTTACGGAGTCCCTCTAGTTTTTTATCTTGATTTTTGATAGATTCTTCTCTCTCCAAAATCCTTGCGCCGAGGTTTTGAATTTGTTCAACCCGTTGTTCAATCGTAATGTCCTCCTCAGCAGCAGAACGACCGCGAAACAGGTCGGGAATCCGCTGACCGTTGCGCCGAACGATTTTCTGGTCCACAACACACTTGAGAAAGTACCTTTTGCCATTCGGCGATACTTCCGCGAAGAAGACACGCATTTCACCAGTACGCCTCAGTCGCTCGTTGAATATTTGTACTTTTTCTTCTGCAGCGTGTCCGTTGTAGTCTAGCTTAGAGAACTCGATGGCGATTTTCCAGTAGTCTTCACCTGTGCGTCGGTCCTTTTTTGGAAACATGTGTATTTGGTTAATACACCCGTCGCCGAGGACATACACAAACGCTTGCATCACTTTGGCATGCGTAGTGGTGCTATGCGTCCGGTGTGCAATCACGTCGGTTAAGAATAATGGGGCCATCGTGTGGCGGTTGCGAGGTATATTGCTTATTCTTGTTTTTGAAAAAAAGAGATCAATTTTTTTTTACCCCACTCATTTCTGCTTTAGCTTTAAATTCAAAAAATTTTTTTTTGAATTTTTTGTAGTCGTCCCTTGAATACCACAATTCATTTAAAGTATTTTCTGGAATGTTGTCTCTATTTGGTATAGTTTTAAATCTTATTTCTTGTTTAAATTTAACCTTTGAATCTGTTTTTGATTCAATCCTTGAAATATTAAAGTTGCGTGTTAATATTTCTGTAGTCACGGAGTGACTAACTAAAAACGTAGAAAAAAACGAAGTTAAACCTATATATACTAATGAAATCATTCCTACGATATTGTATATAAATAGCGTATAATTTTTAATACTTAACAAAAAAAAGTTTATTCTAGATAAGGCATAAGCAAAAGGTTTTTTGTGTATTTTAAACAAATGTTAGGATATGTGTGTTGAGATTGCTGTTGCCAACGCCGCGAAACAGGTTAGCAATTCGCAAGTTTTTCCGGGCTTTGATTCGCATTTGCGCTCTTTTTTTGAGCATCATAAGACTAACAATCCACTTAAATATAGTGCGGTATTTCAGGAAAATGATGTCAACATGGAAACCATTTTTTACATATTCTGGATTTCCTTTTGCTGGCCAATAGACCTTGATGAACTCGCCGCGCGTGTGTACCCTCCACTTCATTAGTGGCCTCTCCCTCCCAAACCCGCCTTCAGAGGCATAGTGGCAGTGGTCCCACGAATTTCTGGCCAACCGAATGAGATAATAGCGTTTGTCAAACTCAAAGTTAGAGCATTTGAAATCGCCAATTGGCTTGATGATAAAAGTAGAGTATCCGGCTGCAGTCATGCTAAGTAAGAATCTAGTTCTTAGGTTTGGATGTGATGTCTTTTTATGACGAGAATAAAAAAAGTTTCAATTTTTTTTTACACGGTGATTTCTTAGTTAGTAAAAAAAGATTCTATATTTTTGCTAATACCCGCCCCCCGTTCTCTCTTTTTCTTTCGCTAGTTTCCTTTTGTTTCCTCGTATATTTTTTTCATCCCCTCAATCATCCAGCGGTCGTTGAACTCGCTGTCGCAGTCGAAATCGCGCTCTTGAGTAGTGGTGTCGCAAATTTCCCAGTCGTGGCGTTCGTTAAACAGCATCTCCAGGAATACTTCGAGCTTGGTGCCAGGGCAAGGTACGTACTTGTCCTGACGTAGCGCCGAGGTGTCTGGATCATAATCAGCGAACGCCGCACGAATCTCGTTAATGTCAATAAACTCGTAGCTGACGCCCGAACTGGCGAGTTTTGAAGGCCAAAACCCATTCTCGTCAGACCACTGCTGGAACACGCTGATGACACGCTCGAATCCGTCATCGCGTTTCGCCGCGCCGTAAGTCATGAGCTGAGACCACTTCTGAGCCGTTCCGTCAAGTTTTTCTTGATGTGCGATGATACGGAGAAACAGTTCAGATTTCTTTCCAGAAATAGGAAGGTCGTACGCGCGGCAGACCTCCTTCAGGGCAGGAACCTTCAACTGTTCGAGAACTTCGCGTGAAAGCATAGTGTTAGGTAAGAATCTAGTTCTTAAGTATGGTTGGATACATCTTGTCTTTAGAGAAAAGGTGTTTCAATTTTTTTTTTCATGTAGTCATTTCTTACTTAACAAAAAAAAATTGAAATTTTTTCCTTTACTTTTATGAATAGTAGAGTAATAAACATGGAATCTTTGAAAGAACCTCCTGCTATCACTTTGTCTTGTGATTCATGGGGTTGTTTGAACCACGTGGAGTTGGAAAGACACGGAGACAAAGTACGCGGCATGTCTGCAGATGAACGAGACGCTTACCTGGTTACAAATCAAGAAAACATCAAGGCGTGCTTCGGGATTTCGGTACGTGATTATGAAAAATGGAAGCTTTCTCTTACATACGTGGGAGAAGTCCGTATTTCTGTCGAGCACAATATATTTGGGGATACGCGACACGAGGACGGCTCTTACTATGATTCGGGTTTGATGCCGCCCCCGCCACCAGAAGAATCACTAACTCGAGAGGATCAACAGCTATACTGGCCATTATCCTGTATGTGCTCCCGAGAAAAAATCGCCGAATGGGTTGCATCCGGCTATATACATGAATTATTACAGGATTTTTCATAATTTTAACAAAGTCATTTATTAACATTTACTTTATAAAACTTTTTTTTGTGGGCTTTAAATAAAAAAGGTTCTAGATAAATTCTAACAAAATTGCGCGCGCAGGGGTTATCTTGGCTTTCTAAAGGGTTGCATCGGCACCGAGTACATTTGCAACATCGGCGTAGCACGCTTCGAGTTGTTTGAGATTCTCTCGGGTCGTGAGGATGATGGCCTTCATTTTCTGCAGCTTTTCCATTACTGCTGTGAAATCACATTCCACAGAATCATCGTCGCCTATCGGCGATGTCTCGGCGACGACGCGGTGGGGTGAATTCGGCGGGGTGGTCGTCTCTTTTTCATTACCGCTACTGTGAGTGCTGCTCTCTAAGACCTCCTCCTCTGGCTCCTCTGGCTCCTCGTGCGAGAGAATCGCTCGGAAAGTCGCGTCCACAAGTGCAGCGGGCGCCAGGCTGTAGTCCTCCTCCTCTGGCTCCTCTGGCTCCTCTGGCTCCTCGTGCGAGAGAATTGCTCGGAAAGTCGCGTCCACAAGTGCAGCGGGCGCCAGGCTGTAGTCCTCCTCCTCTGGCTCCTCCAACTGCAACTCCTTGTCCTCATCAGTTTGTTTTTTTTTCTCGTGAATGTCTCTGATTTCGCCGAGCTGAATTTGAAGCGATGACGGAAGATTTATTTCAGTGGCAGTTTTTTTCTTTTCTTCCTTGGCGGCTTTCTTCGCGGCGCGGATGTCAGCCTTCTGCTTCTTCTCTAGCTCGGCTGCGGCTTTCTTCGCGGCGCGTTCTTCCGCCTTCTGCTTCTTCTCTAGCTCGGCTGATGCTTTCTTCGCGGCGCGTTCTTCCGCCTTCTTCTTCTTCTCTAGCTCGGCGGCGGCTTTCTTCGCGGCGGTGGCGGCTTTCTTCGCTGCAGCAGCAGCTTTCTTCTCTTCCTTAGTCATCTTAACTTTTTCATCTCCTTTTTCATTCAGGTCTGCACGAACAATTTGTGCTGTATCAACAACAGCAACGGTCTCGTGTTTGGTGAATTCTGCGGACATGATAGAGTTTTTGGCTTTTGAAAGTTGTATCTTAGGATACTGGGTGGTGTGTTCTGTCTTCAAACTTTACAAGAAAAAAGTTTTCAATTTTTTTTCACCGCACTCATTTCTGACTTAAGTTTTAGAAATGTGAAAATGAAAAAAAAATTGATCTAAAATTTACAAAAAAGAGTATTTTAGAAGAAAATTTTGCATAAAATGCTATATTCAACCAAGTACTTTGAAGATTTGTATGGTTGCTTTTTACGACATTCTCCTGTTAGCGAAAAGCGGCATCAAAAAGAAGGAATTCGTTGGATGTTTAAAAAAGAGATGTCTGTTGAAAAAGTACGTTTAACGGCCGGTTCAGAGAAAATAGATATTCCACGCGGCGGTCTTCTTGCGGATGAGATGGGGCTTGGAAAAACCATTCAGTTCATTGGGTTGATATGTTTTAATCCGCAGGATACGCTTATTGTGGTTCCTCTTGCTCTTTTAAATCAGTGGGAAGAGGAACTGAGTCGGATTTCAGGGCATCGAGCGATTGTGTATCATGGTGTTAAAAAAAAGTTAATTTCTTATGCGGATCTTTCCCGTAAGGAGAAAAAGGTTGTCATTACTACTTATGGAGAGATTGCTTGTAAAAAAAGACATGGAAATGATGTTTACCCTTCTATTTTACATTTAATGAAATGGGGGCGTGTAATATTTGACGAAGCGCACCATTTAAGAAACGAGAATACAGGTACGCACAAGGGGTCGGTGAATCTCTCGGCGGACCAGAAATGGTTGGCGTCTGGGACACCTATTCAGAATCGTCCCAAGGATTTCAGTAATTTATTTAAGGTGATTGGATTCACGCATCCCTACTGGAAAGATGTTATGAGGGTGCCGGAGAAGTTGGAAACGATGAAAAAATATGGCTACCTGAAACGGACCAAGCAGGATGTTGATCTTGGGTTAAAACCGGTGGTTGAGGAAAGTATTCTAGTGCCCTGGAAAAACAAGGATGAGTTTTATCTTTCGCAGAATGTTCACGGTGTTTTCAACTTTGGTGCTTTGCGTACAAAAGGGGAAATAGATACAGCAATCGCACATCTTGCGGAGGAGAAAGGACTTTTACCGCTTTTGATTCGCGCACGACAGTCTTGCATTATGACCGATATGATGAAGTCTTGTCTGGAAGATTTACTAGAAGACGAAGATTCTACCAGCAAAATATGCTTACAAAATATTATAGGTGTTTCCAGTAAGTTAGACGCGGTGGAAAAGCACATCTTGTCGCGTCGTGATACAGGTTTGAAAATAGTGTTTTGTCATTTCAGGAGAGAGATCGACGTTTTAAAGGAAAAACTACAAGCGAAAGGCATGTCCGTTGAAAAAATAGACGGAAGAACATCAAAGCAAGAGAGAAATGACATACTTACTATGAGTTGCGACGTGTTGATTCTTCAGATACAAACGGGTTGTGAGGGATTGAATCTTCAGCAATACAGTGAGGTATATTTTGTTAGTCCTCACTGGAATCCGGCGATTGAAGATCAGGCAGTTGCGCGCTGCCACAGGATCGGACAAAGTGAGCAAATTCGCGTTTTTAGATTTGAAATGGAATCTTTCCAAGAAAAAGGCGAAGATTTTGACGAAAATGTCGCTCAGACCCTTGACTTCTATTGCAACAGAATTCAACTACAAAAAAGAGAGTTTTATGATTATGCTTAAAAAATATCTTATAGTTTATCACTTATTTTTTTTTATTTTTTATTTAATGTACCTAAATACATGATAATGTAATTATTATATGATGAGTGATAAAGAAATAAAAGGATATAATAAAATATTAAAACGATTAAACATTTCACATATAGAACTAGAACGTGATCCAGACAACCATTTTCACCAGCAGCTTTTTAATGAGATGAATAATGAAAATATGTTTTTTTTAATTATAAAAAACATGTCCTTAGGAATTATAATGAATAGAAATACGGCGTTTAGATTTGACTACATTAAAAATATAGTGAACGAGTATTGTTCATATAAAACAATATTTAAATACAAGATAAAAATTATTGAATTAGATGAAAAGTGGGATACGTTTAATTGGAATTATGAAAAACTAAGAAAATTTCATTTTATGAATTCTGATATGTCAAGGTTCAGTAAAACACTAGATTTTTATAAAAAAAATCAACGCTCACCTATGTATAGTAGTATAGATGTTTGTTTTTTAGAGGCTTTATCCTGGACTACACCAGAGTACTGTGTATCAAAGATAGAAGATAGTTCTCGGCCGATACAAACAACTATTAATAATGATCTGGAATATTTTAATAATGAAACCTATTTAGAACCTATGCCTTATATAATCGATTAATACTTAAAATTATATAATTATAATACATTAATTACATAATTATGATTATATCAAAAATCCCAACAAAAATCCCACCCATTTTAGTTCGTTGTTCGGTGTTAAGAAATAATAATATTAAACCTCTTTCAACCTACCACAAAGTTTGTTTGTCTTATGTTATACCTCATGGAATTACAGATTTATTTGTTTATCCTAGAGAGATTTCATTATTCAATTATTATTATACTTTTATATTTTATAGTTTCTATCCAAAATTTATAAAATACTTATTACTTACTATATTTTCCGTCTATCACGTAAGAAATGATATTCACGGCGGGATATTTTTAAAATACTTATATACGATAGGAATACATAGTTCCTGGGTGTTTTTTCCGGAATGGTCTCTTACTTATTTATCTTGGATTCACACAACACTGCATTACATGCGTGTGATGAAGCTACTGAATAATTATCAAAAGTTATTTATATTATTTTTAACGATATCTACGTTTCATTTTCTGGGTCGTGTAAATATAAACGATGTTAATAAAGAGGTATTATGGATACCCTTAGTGATAGGACACGTAATAAATAGTTCTTAGGTAATCCAGGTGTTATTTCTACATCTAGTTACGGGTTTTACAGGAATTGAAGTTTGTCTTTGAATTATACGATTATGTGGTCTTGGTAAATCTTTTATAATATGAGGATTATTGTCGTATAAATTTGACACTATCTTATCTTCTAATCTGCAATTCATATCTTCTATTTGTTTAAATAACGAACCTACCATATTTGTTAAATGCGTATCATCAAAACTTTTATCCGCGGTTAAATCTAAAATAATTTCATTCATTTCTTCATGAATTTCATCTTTAGGTCGGTCAGTTTCATTTAATAAATCTTCTTTTTTTAAATCTTTTAGTCGGTTAAATTTTATTTTTTTCTTTTCCGTTTCTTCAAACCATATAGAGCCACTTTCATCTTTGTTAGAATTTTCTTGTTGTTGACGAAATGGATCCAATAAATCGGCAATAAAAGGATTCATTTTTTCTGGATCTATAATAGGTTTGCAACAAACACTTTGATTGCAACAAAAACATTTTTTTTCTTGTTCGAATTCTGCATAAGAAACCATTTTTGGTTCGCAACAAATTGTAAATATTCCCCATTTTTTTTTAACTAATTCTGCATTTTTAATTTCTTGTCTAAACATTTGGTCTATAATAGAAAATGCCGACCTTAACAATAAATATTGCTTTATAAGCGCCCTTTTTCTATCAAATAACTTAATTAAATATTGTTTTAGTTCTATTGTTAATTCTTTCATTTTTTTGTCTTTTTGCAAAAGGTTTAAAAATCGTATCTCATTTTTTACGTTTTTAAGATTCGTTAATGTTTTTTTCTTTAAGTCATTTATTTTTTTAATAATAGAAAAAACATTTGTGTTGTAAATAACAGGATATCTATATCTTATGGCTCTTGGTATGATAAATGTGTTGGCTTCTTTGATTTCTTTTACTTTTTTTTCTACTTCTGCGATTTGTCTTTTTCCTTTTCTGCTTTTTTTTTCAGAGATGTCTTCAAATAATAGTATGTTTCCTGAAGTAAATTCTACTGCGGTTTGTATTTTATCGTATTGATGAGAAGAAATTTTGTGGGCTTCTGATGCAGCTTCTAATTTTAAGTAATTGACTAATGCCAATAAAAAGGCTATAAATGCATTAATAACAGAAATAATAATATGTCCGTTGGAATATTCTCTCATGATTTCAGATAGAACTGATGCCATAGCCGAAAGAAATATGCACGGCAACATTAACATGTATAATTTTTTTTCTACATATGCTTTTGATTCCATGTAAATGATTTTTTGTCCTTTTAAATATCCGGCTAATATGTCTAAAGCAGAAGAATCTCTTTCAGAAGCGGTTTCATAGTATTCTTTTAATTTGTCATCAACGGCCTTATAACTAAGTTTTTTTTTCTTAGTGTCGTTTCTACCGTAGTATTTATTGCTAACTTTAACGTTGTCAAAATGTAGTCTATCTGTAGCAACCATGTAAATTTCGTCGCCACTCCCAGCACTTTCTTCCGTATTTGTATCGCTGTCCCCGCTATCTTCTCCACAACTCTCGTTGTCTTCATATGTAAAATCCTGTTCAGTAAAAAAAGGTTTATCACAAGAAACATCTTCTATTTCATTATAACACGTATCGGTGCAAGATACATCCATATTTATATGTAAATTTATATTTTTTTAATTTAAATGCAAAACTGGTTAAATTCCCGTAGAACCGAATCCGCCTTCACCCCTTGCGGTTCTACCTAGTTGATTTATATCTTTCACAAGAATTACTTTAAAAGCAGATAAATCGTTGCTACATATTTGAAGTACCCGCTGATGTTTTTCCAAAACTGGTTCCGTATTTTCATCCAAATATGACGGGTCAATATCAAAATATGCACCTATATTTCCTCGATATCCACTATCAATAATGCCTACGTTATTTGCAAGTCTTACACAAGTTTTACTAATACTAGATCTTGGATAAAGATAATATGGCATAGGATCACCATTATTAAAAGTGAGAGCGTTTTGATTTGCAGTTTCAACCTTGCAAGACTCCATAGTTTTAAACATAGCTGCTTTAATTTTATAGTCTATTTTTTCGGTTTTGCTTTCAGGTGAAAATTCTGTAGGAAGAAACAGATCAAATCCAGAATCAGGGAAACAATTGTCCACGTTTGAATTGTGATTTGCTATTGCATTTTTATATTTTTCTTCTAATTCTGTGTCAGGAGAATCTAGTGCGATAAAAAGGAATTGTCCTTTCCATGTAGGCAGAAATAATGTACTACTAAGGCCACGCTGAAATTGAATTCCTGGCGGAAGAAAATAACGATTTGGATTATAAACATCCTCGAAAGACGACATGGTTATTTTAATTAAAATGGCTATTTTTTAATTCAATTTTTAAAATTGAATTAAAAATATTTAATAAATGTGGTGTAATAATAAAATGACTGTTTCCAATCATGAGGATCAAATGATTTCCAGAGCGATATATGAAGCTACGTGTTCTCCTTGTAAGATGCGCCATGGTTGTGTTGCTTCGATTAATGGTAAATATATAACCGGTGGTCATAATCATTATCGAATTTATTCTTCCAATGGATTGATTAATAATCCTTGTAGTTGTCATGCAGAGATGGACGTTCTTCACAAATGTTTAAAGATAGTAAAGCCGTCCAAATTAAAAAAGATAACGCTTTATGTAGTTAGGATTTCATCTACCGGAATAATCGGGTGTTCTGCCCCGTGTTTTGATTGCATGAAAAAACTTTCAAAATTTAATGTAAAAAAATTCATTTATTCTACCGATGACGGCACGTTTATGTCAATTAAGTGCAAAAATTATAATACAAACTTTATAACAAGGAGCAAGAAGGATTATAATGAGGCCATGTCTATTTCCGCCGAAGAATGACATATTACCAATTCCATTCGTGTTGTGGTTTATCGCGATTTGTGTAAGGACCCGACCCATGCATATATACAAAGTCTGTGTACTCTTTTATTTTTTCTTTACTACTCCAGTTTTTTACACAAACGGCTTGAATATTTGAATCACCCCATCTTTGATTTTTTATATTTCCTGACTCCTCCACCGCATCAAAAAATGCCTTAATCTCGGGATTATTCCAAAAACGTACCCTTGATACGTGAAAATTATTATAAAAATTTTGAACGGGGTACAATTCTTTATTAAAATACTTTTTACAGAAAGGAATAAAGGTTTTTATGGTAGGTTTGTGGATATCTTTTTTTCTTCTTACATATCCATAATCCAGGTTATTTTTGTGCATATCTTCAAATATATCGTATTTTATTTCTGTTTCAATAAAGCTGTCATCATCTAGCCTCATAGCATAGTCATATTCTTGTAAATATTTGTATACAGGAAAGCTGTAAAATCTGCACATTTTATTGAATCCGGCGCAGTTTTTCCAAGGATCTTTCATTCCGCCGGTCATATCCATGGTCCAGTCCGCGGATATATTAACGAATTTAACATTTTTTCCTCCTTCTGAATTTTCAATAATATACTTTTGTTGATCTTCGTCTATATTGCCTTCATGAAATATAACTAAAGGGTAATTATATCTTATATTGAAGTTTTTGTGAATAAGACTATTTCTTTTTATTACACTATCATATTTTTTTAAATCTTTGTGCCCTCTTATTAGACCCATGATAACGTTGTTTTTACAACTCGTGGTTTCTTGCATTTATATTATACTTAATATTAGTATATTATAAATTAATCGCAGTTTAATTAAACTATATCACTACATCCTGTAGTTCCGTCACAAGCACCTTTGTAGTATGTATCAAGTACTTCGTTCGCTTGACTATATCTCTTAGCGCACTTGGCTGCATCTGCCACCGATACGATGTAAGGAAAAGGTTTTTGCCATCCTCGGCAAATAGTTGCGCGTTTTGATATCGCTACGCTGTTATAATCGCTTGATTTCATCGTTTCCTTACTAGTATCTACATAAGTACTTACACACGGTTTCCCATCACTATCGCATCTTACAGTTCCTGATTGTTTCTCAGATGTATCTAATGTAGTTGTCGCTAAAATCCTTTTGTTTTTAATGTATTCCGCTTGAGAAACATTTCCGTCAGGTTCAACGCGTTGCACCCAGTTATTGCACACCGTTTGAATCGTTCCTGGTCTAGGTAAATTTGCACAGCCTTCCACTAAAGTAAATACGTCATTCATCGGGTTAGGATGTGCAACACAATAATAATATAAAGTTGTATTTTCGGGTGTAGCATTACTTGAAAATGTTAATGTAAAACTACTACCCGTACTTCCTATTGATGTACCATCAATTGTTATATTTTCAGTTCCTGCGTCATCCACAGGAAACGAATCTGTAGGTTCTATATTACTACTTAAATAAAATGCATGACCATCGTTTATTCTAGTAAATACATATGTATTATTTAAATAAAGAGTATTTTCTGGTGATAATGGAATCGTACCAGCTTCATCCGTATAAAAATTATAGTAAGGTTCAACCTGTCCAACCGTTTCTACATATATGTTTATCGTTTCAGCTAGCTCTGCTTCGATGTCAATATCCTTTTTTCTAAACTCCGTTCTGTTTCTTATTACCGTACTTTGATTTCCTACTGATTTCTTTATCGTTTTAGAGTTTGTAAAACAATACGAATTTCGGGTCATCCCCGCATAATTCCTACCCACATAACTTAAATTACGTTGCGTACCGTTTAAAGAAAAGGTTCCCTTCTTTGTTTTATTTGTTTCCTTTGTTTTTCTTTTTAATACAGCTAAAGACATATATACTATCATTATATTATAATAAATAATGTTTGTTAAACAAAATATCGGTAATTCTCTGGGTGTACTCTGGGTCAAAAGATGTTTTAAAATTATCTAAATGTTTTATATCTACAAGATAGTCCTGGATTTTCTTTGGATCCATCTTAATATGTTTCCTTCTATTTTTCATTTTTTTATAACTTTTAAATATATTTAAACATAGCTCTTTTGGATTCTCAGTATGAGGAGAATGACAACAGCCTTTTAAAATAATACAAGATTCCGGGTAAAGCTTGTCTAAAAGTAGCTTTTGTTCTTTCGGTATAATTGAATCATTCTCACCGTAAAGAACCGTGAAAGGAACCGTGGTGTAAATTAGTTTTTGAATAATACAATTCTTCCAGTTTCCACCGGTCCATTTATAATTAATTTGATCTGCTACTATATCGGGCCCCCAATTATTTTTGTTATTGTTTATAATATATTGGTAAAGGACATCATCACCGTAGTTAAACATATGAAAAAAACTTTGAGCACACATAAGTCCTATTTGTCCAAGTAATCCCGGTAAATGCATGACCTTATACTTAAATGCAAATGCCCAATAGGCTCCGTATTTACCAAACACCGGTAATAACCCCGGGGGCTCTAAAATCATCAGTTGTTTTACATGCTCCGTATAATGAAACGAATAGTAAGATATTAAATATGCTCCCCATGAATGACCTAATAAAATAATATTTTTTAACTTTTTTCTTTTGAAAAATTCCTTCATCAGTGTAATGTAATAAATAACACCCGTTTCCCCTCTTAAATTACCTGGATTTTCCGCAGTACTTCTACCAAACCCCGGCAAATCCAACGCATAAATCGTATAAAAATTATTTAAATACTTAAATATCTCTCTAAAACAAGTTGCGGAGGAAGCAGTTCCGTGTATTAAAACAATTATCGGTGCCTTTTTTTCAGTACAGGGTATATGTAGGTAATGAAGGTTTGTTTTATAGCAAGAATCGTTATTTATACATATATCAAACTCTTCATTATGATGAGAATAGTTTAAGTTTGGACAGCTGGAAAGAATTATTTTGTCTTCTAAAAGCTGTATTTCTTTTTTTTCTGGAAAATCTTTGTAACTTAAATTATAATAGTAAAAATAAAGCATTCCAAAAATAACAACAAATGGTAAAATAAGTAATATCGTAAAGCTGGTCAATCCAATTGTACACCAAAACAATATTGAATAAATAATTGTAAATAATGCCTCTTTTTGGGTTATAAATGGGTATAAATTTCCTAATATTTCTTTAATCATATTAATAATTATAGGTTAATATTAATATGATTTACATCATTATTAATTCTCTTTTTTCTGGAGTAAATTCTAAAGCATGTATCAGAAACCAATATAATGCGGTTGGATACAAAATTTCTTTTATTTTTTCATCAAATACAAGCATATCTTTTTTTTCTGGTAATAATAAAGAAAGCACCATTAACCCTAAACTGTAATAACTTGCTTTATAACTTGTTTTAATCGGTATTGACTTAGACATCGTTATTTCCGGATAAAGAAATGGCAAAGATTTATCGATTGGAAAATTTATCGTCAATTGTTCATCTTCTATTTCCGATATTTTTTCATCGTTTAAAAATAAAAATACTTTTTCGTTTATTACTATTATATCGTCGAAGTTGAAATATATGATACATTTACTGTGTTCTCTTAGTTTTTTTTCTAAATAAGCTATATCATATACAAGCTTACATATATCTTTGTATTCCATTAAATTTTTTTTGTATTTCAAAAAATGTGGTAATGACTTAAGTTTATCTTTTTCTACCATTAAAATCTCTCCAGCGTTTTTCACATAAACCTCATCGTTTTTAAATAAAGACATCGTTGTTTGTTTTATGACTTCATCTTTTATATGTAATTCATATTCGTGTTCTTTTTTATATATTTTTGTTTTTCCTATTTTATGTGATAATTCCATATATATATATATATACAAATCATTATCTATTTTTATATTTGTACACTAATGAATCCTTGTAGGGATTTTTAAGTAAGGTGTATCCTGTATACATCAAAATAGACAAACAAATGGTTGCGACGAAATAGTTATTGAATCTAAGCATAAATAAGTCATGAAACGTTTTCATTTCTTGACCTGATATGTTTTTGTAATCATAAATGTTAAATATGCTAAGACCTTGTACGTTTAAGAATATCGTGTATAGTACAGCTAATAGTAGTAAAAATCCCAGAGATTTTTTTGTAATTTTTACAGGAAGCGTAAAAAAAGGCACCCAGTGTGCCGTGATAAGTAAAAACATTCTAAAGGATTGCACCCATTTTTGTTGCTCCGTTTCAACAGGTATTTCCTTACTTTGGTGAAATAGTAATGCATACATATCCCATAATACCGTTAATAAAATAGCTATAAATGGTTCGATAGGAAGTATTTTAATAACATAAAAAAAAACCCAAAATACAAACCACCAAGAAAAAACGTTGTAAAATAAATAAACGTTTTCCATTATATATATAGATTTATAATAATCTTTTACATTATTATAAATAACATGACGCTCCGTGCAGGTTTCGATCCTGCTGCCTCGCGATTAACAGTCGCACGCTCTCCCGATTGAGCTAACAGAGCAAAATATATAAAAAAGGTGAAAAAAAAGTTTTTCACCCGAACAGGGACTCGAACCCTGGACCACAGGATTAAAAGTCCTGCGCTCTACCAACTGAGCTATCCGGGTAGAGTTGGGGTTGGGGATAGGGAATTTTTATTTTGTTTTTTCTTTATATGGATTTGTTTTTATTGTTTTACTTACTTATCTTAATAGCTTCAATTTCTATACCACGCCACTACCCTCGTAGTGCTGGTCGGATGCCTGTACGGTGGTAGCCGTCTTCTTCACCACCACAGGTTTGCCTTCTGCGGCGATAGCCGGTGCCGAGATACTCGGTTCCGCCATCACGATGCGTGGTGCCGGACGACGAATCTTCTCATGAGGACCCTTGCTGTTAGACGCGCGAAGCTTCCAGAACCACGGCTCGTCATAAATGATCTTCACCTCCTCGTTCGCAGCCAGCGCGCGACGGGTATTCACAGCAGTCTCGCTACCGAACCAGGCCAGATGAACAAACACACGGTAGAACTCGCTGCCGTCCTGCCCGACGCGATGTACCATGTCGATACGACATACATCACCAAGACCGAGATTATTGAAGATTGCTAGAATGCGACGCCGCGTGATGTTCGGGAACACGCGCGGAATGCAAATCGCCGGCTGCGTTGGAGTAGCCGAAGAATACATATGCGCACAGTCGTCAGAACGACTCGAAGCAGAAGAATTGGAAGGGGTAATCTTGTTGAACGAAGACATGGTTGTAAGTGGATGTCTTCTCTTATGTAGCGCAGAAGAGGTTCAATTTTTTTTATCATCAGTCATTTCTTACTTAAGTTTTTAAAAGTTTCACGCGGCTCCTTCACATACTAATTCGTCTTGTTCTTTTTAAATTGTTTTTATTACATATTAGTAGCTCTGTTATGAAATCTTTATTTGGTAGAATAGTTTCTTGGTATCCAATCACGCTGGATGTCCATAAAAAACGTCGCATCATCTCGAGAATAACCGGTCTAAATATTTCCCGATGCTCTAGTCCACCCTTTAATTCAAAAATAAATAAAATTAATTCTTTTGGTAGCTTGTTCATTTTTATTTTATTTATATTAAAAAAAAATTGAAAGTATTTTACAAAAAGATGGATTTGCAAACCTCCCAACCAACTTTTCACACGATGAACCAAAACAACTCAAAAAGATTTTCTCGTAATCGGCGCAATATGTATAGAAAAGGAAAAAACGTGAATTCATTTAAAGAACCGGAAAAGTGGATTAGCAATAAGAAAAAAAATGAAGATGACAAGAAAAATATGGTTTTAACCGAGGAAAATTTTCCTTCCTTGACAGGAAGCAACGCTACTGATCCTGCAAAAGAAAATGCTAAAATACAGTACAGTATTCAGGAGTTGTTTAAGAAAAAGCGAGAGAAAAAGAAAAAAGCAAAGGAGCTTAGACCGGGATGGATAAGGCTACATTACAGAAACGGGGTCTCGTGCATGGAATTTGGACCACCACCCATCTCTCCTGGATACGACGCAGAAACAAAACTTATGGAAATTGAAATTGAAAAAATGATAAAAAGACACGAAATTTACCAAGAACAAAATCAGCACGAACACTATGTTCCTTACTGGAAAAAGGAAGTAATGGATATCGACGACGAAGTCTATGATTCAGATTACACCGACAGCGAAGAAGATTATTATGAAGATGAAATAGAAACAGATGAAGAAGAATATAAATATTAAGTTTAAAATATACATACTTAATAATTATAATGTATAATGGAAACAGAAATAGAAGATTCGTGGATTAAAAATTTTAAGGAGCAAGAATTTATTAAAAAATATGAGGATACTATTCACATAAGTATATTTTTTATTTACATTAACCGAAGAAATGAGCTACATATTATAAAACAAGGTCCAACTTATATACTACAATCAAATCAATTTGAAAAACAAGATTTAATAGATAATATTAAAAAAAATTCATTTGTAAATAATCAAAAATATAAACTATTGTCTATCCTGAAATATAACGTTGATGTTGATGCAAACAATTTAGAAGATTTTTTATTTAAAGATAATTATGATAAATACACCGAAACCATTAAAAGCTTAGATACTATACTATTTTCAAATTCTACGAAAATGTTTAATGATATTAATAGTCTATTTATTTTATACCATGAAAACATAAAGCCATGTTATACTAAAAAAATCAAGATTAATACCAAATCAAATAGAAAAACAAAAAGTAAAAGATATAAAGAGATTAAAAAGTAATATACATTAATGTCGAGTGTAGTGGCAGCATTAGATGCAAATGCATTTAATTTCGAAACCGGAGAAAATGGAAATCTTCAGCATACCTGGGGTAATGATATAAAAGCTTTAATAGTTCAGCTAAATTATCAACTGGTTAGAACAAATAACTCTACTACACAAGCAGATATATTTGAAAAAATTTATCAACAAGTCTATTTACAAGATGGAATTCCGTTTATACGTTTAAAAGATTCCGACTATAGAGAAAGAAAGGATATGCTAGTTATTTTACATAAACTGGTTGCTTTTACTAGGGATATCATAAAGGGAAAAGGAGAGTATATGCTTTCTTTTGCTATGGTAAACCGTATAGCAAAATATAATGAAGTGGTTGCGATAGAATTAATTCGTTTATTTGTAAATGATCTTACATGGTGCGAGGAATCTCACTCGCTGGGTTCATGGAAAGATATAAAGTATATGTGGAATAATTTTAATTGGTCAAAAAGTATGCAGGCGTTTTTTATACATTTAGTGAATGAACAGCTTTGGACAGACCATGTTAATCTTGTTAATGGTAAGCCTATTTCACTAGTTTCTAAGTGGATTCCTAGAGAAAAAAGTAAGTATAAGGATTTATTTTATATCCTGGCCGAATCTTATTATCCTTATACTTCAACTGCTAAAAATAGTGGTACATTAATATTAGCTAAAAAGAAATCTTATAAGGATTATCGTAAATTGATTTCGTTTTTAAATCGTAAATTAGATACAACCCAAATAAAGCAGTGCTCTGGAAAATATTCCGGGATAAATTTTAAGACGGTCACTGGAATTACTCACGCTAAACAAAAATCCGCGTTTTTAAATATAAAAAAGGGTGCTGGGGGAAAGATGGTGCTTAGGTCTAATGAAGAAGATCGAATATGTTGTAGTGAGAACTACAAGGAGTACATGAAAGACCTTTCTAAGAATAATAAAAATATCAAAGGAAAAAGGGTCGGTATTGTGGACATGGTAAAAAATAGCTTAATGACCATAGATACAGACGGAAAAGCAGTCATCAACAGTCAAGCCAACGATATAATGAACAATTTAGGTAGTCTTGAAAATTTTATTGCGATGGTAGATACGTCGGGTTCTATGAGAGGAGATCCTTTATATGCTGCAATAGGATTGGGTATTTGTATAGCTAATAAATCTAAGCTAGGAAAACGAGTTTTAACGTTTGATAGTGAACCGGCGTGGATAAATTTGGAACATGAACATGGATTTTGCAGTCAAGTCAAAACAATTAATTCATCTGTATGGGGATTAAATACTAATTTTACAAGCGCTTTATTAAAAATTCTCTCTAGTTGTGTAGAAAAAAAATTAACAGAAGAACAGGTTTCAAATCTTGTTTTGGTTATATTATCGGATATGCAAATAGATTCGCCAGGTAATGAAAAGTTAAATGAACCGATGTGGCAACATATCAAAAGGTTGTATGCAAATCACGGATATCGTTTTATTCCGCATATTTTGTTTTGGAATCTTAGACATACATCAGGATTTCCTGTTTCTGTTGAACAAACTGGAGCAACTATGTTTTCGGGTTTTAGTCCTTCACTTCTTAGTGTCTTTACTGAAAAAGGAATGGATGCTATAAAAAATGCAAATCCTTGGAATACATTAATGGAGCTTTTAGCCAATAATAGATATAGTAGTATTAAAAATATTGAAATATAGAAATATAATTTATGCATATATATATATATAAATTATGTTAGGTAAAAATGATGATGAAAAACCTTTGTCTGAAGGAAAGGTTATGGAAAGCGAGCCGGTTTCTTCACAAAACAAATCTGTAGATGTAAATGAAATTTCTTCTATGAAATCATACTTGAAACGTGATATAGATGAATTCATAGAATTTATTAATACTCGGTCTCAAGAAGATAAAAGTGTTTTATTTAGATATCCTATTATTGATTTATCTAATGACAAAAAGAAAATTAAAGATGCGATTCATACAAGTGTTGATGCGGAATTTGAAGAGGAAAAATATAAAGATTTGTTGGATAAAAAAAACATAGGAGATTATGTAAAAACTATAGTAAATAATGAATTGGTTAAACGTATTCAAGGAAATCCTACATCACAAGACAAAAAAATAATGAATGGTTTATTGAGTGGGACAGAATCTAGTTCAAATAAATTTAACAGTTTATTCGATGGTTCGCAAGATAAGATGATGGCCGTTGAAAGAAGTTATAATGCGGTACTTGAAAGGCAAAAAAATATAGATAGTGGCAAACTAGAAAGTATTCCTGATGGTAGTGCAAATAGCGAGGGTGCTGTAATAAATTTGCAATATAATACTGATATATTCGACGAGAAAATGCGCGATGATTTGGAAAAAGAATTAGAATCTGCAAGAAAAATGAAACCGGATATTGAAAATTTAATAGAAAAGGCCGGTACTATGCGAGGAGGTTCTTCCGTTCCTAAATCAAGTCAATCTATCGAATCAAAGGAAGTTGTTTCTCAAAGTCCGGATAGTTTAGATTCTACAGAACCTTCCGGTTCAGTCGAACTTCCCGTAAGTAATCTAGAAGATATTAGATTACCTACAAATACTCTTGCTAGTATTAAAGAATTGATAAAGGATGTAAAAGACCTTAAAAAGATGATAGACAAAAAAAAATCGTCAAATGTTTTAGATATTTTAAAACTGAAAGGTGTAAGGAGATTAAGCGCAGTAGCTTCTGTTGTAAGTGTAGGAGAGCTTGTAGCGTTTACTGGTATGGCGCTTATAGATGATAATGGTATGAATCAAAAACGAGCTATTACATCCGCTGCGTTAGCAATTCCCTCCGTATTATTATTTGCTGCCAGAGAGATATATAAATATAAAAAAGATACCGATGAATTTGAGTCTATGAAGAAAGATTTAAATGATAAACAGATGGAACTTTTTGAATTGATTAAATTTATTTCTGGAGGATCAAACATGATAAATAAACTAAAAGAAGAAAAACCAGCCGGAGATATGCCTAGAGCTATGTCAGAGCCTTTGCCAGAAAAAGAAATAATGGGCGAACCAATTGAGCCAAAGGCTGATTCATATCCACTTACAAGTAGTGAAAAAAAGAAAATAACAAAAAATATTGCGATTCAAAGAATTAATGTGGAACCTTCGGTAAGTTATTTAAATGTTTGCATATCTGAATTGATGGAAGAATATAGAATTACGGTACAAGATTGGTCTACGCGTCAAAATTCCATACCTTTGGATGATTTTATACAAACTTATCCAAAATTAAGTTTAGCTATATCCAAGGTGTGTATAGTATTAGAACTTATTCCACCAATATCGGGACACATAGTAAAAGAAACGGCTATATTTTTAATTAAAACTATGCATGAAGTCTTGTATCAATTAGGTTTATATAAATGGGTAGTAGGTTTATCTGCAGTATATTTAACGCGTCATCAAATTTTATTTCCATTATCCTTAGAACTAGGGCAACGCGGTGTTATTTATATATTGAATACAACGCTTTTAGAAAGAGTTAAAACGTGGGGTTTAGCTAGAGTAACAGATTGGGCTGAAAAGCTTGCAGCAGACGTAGCTCAAAAAACGGCAGCCGCCGCCGCCGCCGCCGCCGCAGAAGCTGCAGCTCAAGCAACCAGTCAAGCCGCTCAACAGGCAGCTAAGGACCAAGTTCAAAAACAAATTCAAAATAAAATATTTGAATCCTTAGTAGATCCAGAAAATATTAAATTACTAACTCAAGGAGCACAATTTGCCGGAGAAACGTTGCTTACGCTTACGGCAGGTACTGGAGGAGGTTTAATAGCGGATTTATTTAAAGTAACAAAGAAAAGGCGAAGGAGACGAACGAAAAAAAGAAGTAAAAAATCTAAAAAGAAAACAAAGCAAAGAAAAAAAACAAAACGTACAAAAAAATCAAAATCAAAAAGAAAAAGAAAAAGAAACTAACATGAAAACTAGTTAATATATTTAAATATTATTATTTATAACTTATAAATATGAATAATAATAATAGTTATATGGATTGGTTAAATAGTCGCGGTATAGATATTTCATATGTAATGATGGAAGATTCTGATACGGTTGTGGATGGTTCTGGTATAGAAATAGATAGTAGTATTTCTTTTTACAATACAATTATGGATTCTATTGATAGTACGATAGAAAATGCGGTATCTAGAGAAATGAGTTTTTTGGATAAACCGAAATATAAAAAGGTATTAACGCAAGAAGGTGAAGATAAATTAAAAAGGGTAAAATTCAAAGATAGTGAAAAAAGGAATGCTTCATGTCCAATTTTGTTTATACCTTTTGAAGAAGAAGATGAAATAATAGAGTTAGAATGTAAGCACTGTTTTAATGAGGAATCTATAAAAAAATGGTTAAAAGAAGAAAAGGCGGAATGTCCGGTATGTAGATTTATATTAAAGGATGTATGTGAAGAGAAAATAGAGAAACCAGAAGTATCGCGCGACGAATTAAGGGATAATATGCGATTAAATTATATAAATTATTTAAACCGAACTATAAACGAGGTATATGAAAATGAAACAGAGATTGCGTTGCAAAGATTATTAATGGAACAGTATACACATTATGAATAATTAAATGTCATCAAAGTCTATATCGCTATCATTATCAAGCATGTTTTCAGTATCTAGTGGTTGTGTGTTTAAATTATCTACGAAAGTAGTATCAATTACTTTATTTGTAATATCAATACCGATATCTTGTTCTTCTTCATCGAATTGGCCGGGTATTTCGGTAGAAGCCCCGATTCCTTTAAAGATATTCCACATTTTTTCAGGATGATGTTGTTTTATGTCTTCTTTTTCGTTGTCTCGGTAAACTTCTAAAAGATCACATATTTCTTGTCCTCCTTTGGTAAGTGATTGATAATCTCTTTTACCGATAAGTAGCCAAGTTCCAATAGTAATACGATTGTCTGTTTTATGTCGTCCTCTGAATTTTTTTCGAATCATACATAATCTTACTTTATCGTCAATACATTTTACAGAGCACTGATCACCACCTAGTATTTTTTCACAACATGCATATATTTCATTAGAATCCTCAGAATAACGAACTTTTTTACTTACAGTAGTTTCTGTTTGATGTTTTCGTCCTTGTTTTTTTGCTTTATTACCACCTACTTTATTTTTGACCATTTTAATTAATTTATTTTTTTTAATATTTAAATAGTTCAATTTTATAAAATAATATTAAAATAAACAAGACCGCTGCTGACATTCCAGTGGTTGTTCGTCAAATTCAAAATCAAAGTCTTGGTCCTTTTCGCAATTAGAGTCGAATATCTTTTTCCAAAAAGGGGTTTCTTTGGAATGTTCCTTCCAGTTGCTTCTAGTTTCACTTAAAATGTTTGTTTCGTTCAGAGAATTTTCATATTTTTTTATAAACTCCCGAGAGATTTCATACATCCTTTTTGTTTTAAGTACGTTGTACAGCGGCCCTGAGAAGTCTTTAAGTTCAATAATATATTTTATTTCTGCAGGATTTAAAGAAACCATCAGTCGCTTCTTATCTGCCTTTTTGAAATCTCTGAAAAATTTTATTATAAACAGAATATACTTTATACAAAAGGGATGACTACCATCTACTTCTGACATGATAAAGGGATAATCCAAATAATCTATCGCTTTTTCATTTTTAAAATACTTAAATACCACCATTAAGAACTCCTGATAGACATCTGGTTTCATGTTTTTTATGTCGAACAACAAAGACTCGTCATTATTTTCATGAATCGATCTTATTTCTCGGTGAAAAGGTTCGTAGGGCCTTATACTCTTTGGAAATGGACCTCTTTTTAACGTTTTCTTTAATGGTTTCTCGATATTTCTATACATTAAAAACATATCTAGATTACCTTTTTTTGTATGTAAGTATTTAACAATAGTACCGATAATTAGTTCATCCTCATTTTCTTTCCATAATTCTTCCTTTTTATTTATTGTTTCTATTAAACTAGGATTTAATACAGCATAAAAACTAAAATAACACTTGTAAATTAAGTCAAATGCGTCCGTTTTCATTCCGCTATAATATACCTCATATATCCAAAACAAACATTCCTTTAAATCTCTCTTTGAAACCATGGCATCATAAAAACTAAATTCTATGTATTTTGCTGGATACAGATATCTTGATAATTTCAACATTATAGTATATTTATATTTATAACTATAGATATACTACATCAATTTTTTTTCTTTCGTTAATATATATAATATGCCCACGACAAACAGATGGCTTGCGTCACTAAACAAAACAATTCGTAGAAAAAAATTACGAAATAAACCGTTAAAAGAAATATTAGCAATAGCAAAAAAAGAATATAGAACCAGTCTTAAAAAAAATCCAAAAAAATCTCCTAAGAAAAAAGCCGCTCCTAAGAAAAAAAGTCTTAAACAGCGCGTCAAAAAAATGGTCAAATCCGTTAAAGATAAAATTAAATCCGCTACCATGAAAAAAAAACCAAAAAAAAAGAAGCCTAAGAAAAAAAGCCTTAAACAGCGTGTCAAAAAAATGGTCAAATCCGTTAAAGATAAAATTAAATCCGCTACCATGAAGAAAAAAACTAAACGTTCGCGTAAAGCACGAGGACTTAATCGATGATTTTAAAAAATTATGCACAGATGGAATATGCAACCCACCCACACCTACGCAACCACCTACTATTAAAGAGCTTGCAGAAGTTAGAATCCGTAAAAAACAGCAACAATCTGAATCCGTAAATAAAATGATTGAATACGATAAAGCAACCCGTGATGTAAATAAAGCAAAAGAAAATATACAACTAAGAAAAGAACTTCTCGATGAAGTTAATAATAATTAATTACCAGAAATCGTCCTAAGAACCTCCGATTCCTTTCTTGATACACTTATCACCTTCTCATAATCATAATTTACCTTCGTCACATTCTCCAAATCAATTTCCTCTATATTAGTCATATTTAGTATCTTTTCATACGCTTTTAACGTATCATCCACACTTAATCTTTCATCAGGTTCTGGTGAAAGATTTTGTAACAATAATTGAGAAAATTCTATAAGTAATTTAGAATACGGAATCTTATCATTATAAAAATGTGAAAATATCCTTAAATATAATCCACTTAATGCTGCATTATCCCACGTCCTATATCCACTAATTAGCTTTTTAATTTTATCATCCCTTACTTTTTCGCCTGGTTTATCTATATAATCTTTTCCAAAGGCCATACATTTTTCATAATAAATTGTTTTAAATTCATCGGAGAAAAACGAGAACGCGGGATTTGCTTTTATATAACGCGTTGCTGTATCATCTATATCTTTCATGGTTATTTTTGTTGCATAACTATGTAATAATAAACATAGGATATGAATATCAAAACTCCATACATAGTATTCAGGCGCATAAATATAAAAAAATTTGTATAATAAGTTATGATCATACGTATCCATATCTATAGATATTCCAAAATCAGATATTAAAAAAGTATTTTTATTTCTATTATACAATACATTTTCATTTTTCAAATCAAATTGTACTATATTTTTTTTTACTAAATGGGAAAATCCTGTTAAAAGATTTCCATAAGATTCTAATATAATTCTTACTTGTTCCTTAGAACTTTTTTTTTTATCAAACATGTGTTCAAAAAAATCGGGTTTTTCTAGATATTCTAATTTCAAGGCCATGTATGGAACATCTTCTCTGGCTTTTAATGGTTTGCAGTCTTTTAATAATTTGTTATCTATGGAAGAAATATGTAATTCTGAATAAGAAAGATGAACACGAAAAAAATTTTTATATCCTTCAATTGATTTTATTTTTTCACCGATTTCTAGTTCATTTTCTGATGTATATGTTTTTTTTTGTAGTTTTGTCGCGTATTTATCACTAGTATTACTGCCGTTTGTATTTATTCCAGGATGAAACACACATCCAAATCCTCCTTGTCCCAATAATTTAGTTTTGTTCATTTATAATATATAAATTTATTTATTATAAATATAGTATCTATTCTTATATGTTTTTTTTAGTTTGCTATAAATTTCCTCTCGGCTAAAATTTGCTTCTTGTGTAAGTTCTTGTATTTGTTGCAAAACAATCGGCGATTCCTTTGTTTTCTCCATAAAATGTGTAAATCCGTCCTTTGGTTTATCTACACTTGTTTTTAAAAATTCATCTATCAATACTATCATTTCTAAATTACATGGTACATATTTTCTTCTCTTTTTCTGTTTCGGAGACTCATCTGTATTTTTCTTGTTTTTATAGTAGTATCTTGCACTAATATAAAGCTTGTTCTCTATATCACCTTTGTATCCAAGCTCGTTTAATCTATTTGTTTCTCGTATGATCTCATCTTTCTTTTCTTCCATCCATAATTTCCACGCTTCCTTGTATTGCTTTCTCTCATCAAACTCATGCAACTTTGCAAAATAATATAATTCGTCTACTATTTCACTTGATAATTTAAATCTATACGTTTGCCGCTCTTTTTCCATTTTATTTTCTATTTATTTCAAATTTTCCTTTTCAATTTTTTAAGCTTTTAAAATTTAAAATAATTAAATATTACCTATTTATATTAATGTACACTTTAAAAGTTATTCCTTATTTAGACGAATACAACAAGGAATATAAACAAATTATAACCATAAATTCTCTCCCAAATGGAGAATTATTGAATTATGTTAAAAAAGTAAATCTCCCCACACTTTCTCCTTTTAAAAAAAACAACGGTTGTTGTTCATCTAAGTGTTGCAGTTATGTATTATGTGATTTAAATAACACTAGTCAATTTATGTGCATTGATGAAATACCTTCACTATTTACCTTTTTATACGAAAATAACTATTCTATAAATACAGATTTAACTAAATTAATGACCGACAGTGATGTTAAATTAAGCGATAAAATATTGTGCTTATTTTCGTATAATGAATGAAAATTGAAATAAAAATAGTATAAAATATACAAGTAAAATGACCACCGAAAAACAACTCATCCAAACCTATATCCAACAATTATCCGAGAAAGAAAAAAAAGCCTACGAAATTGCCATCGCTCAACTCGAAACTTCCTTTGATATATCTAAATCGATTGGCTTTTTGGAATATAAAAAACAACAAACGAATAAGTAATTTAAAAAGTATGACGTTTGTATCCGGCTTTCATGATTCTTTTACGGGTTTTATTGTTTATAGGTGAATTCATTTTTTTTAATCTCGATATGTATCCTCCTCCGCTGATACCGGCAGACGGCGTTGGAGTAATACCAGAAACAACTTCCTTGCCAGTGGGGGCTACACTTTCTTTTAAATCATTAAATTCTCCCACTTTGTTGTTTATTTGTTCAAAAAGACTAGATACTTTTTCTTTACTGTCAATCATTTTGTCTAATGGTTTTTGTGGCGCGCTACCAAGCAAAGTAAATAGTTTCCCAGCTGTATCACCTGTTTCTGACATAGTTTCGGTTGCCCGGTTTGCGACTCTTCCTGCCGTTATGATAATATTAATCATCGCTCCCAAAAATGGAATTTGTCCCATCGCTGCCCCTAAAACTCCAACACCAATATCAACACCTGCAGCAGTTAAATTAAGACATATCCCTTCTAAAATATCTACCGCCTTATTCGTAAGCTCCATAAGAGGTTCCTCTAATTCCTCTAATACATCTCCCATTATTTTTGCACTTATTTCACCCGTTTCCTTTAAATTATCCATGGCCTCTTTATCACTAGATATAGCTGCCGCTAAACGCGCCGATTTTATTAATTTTTCTTTTACTTCAGAAGTTAAATCTTCCATACTGGCGTTGGTAATATCTCTCCCGAAATAGTAATCTATACTATAGATTACCGCCTCCTTATATATATACGTACCGGCTCTTACAAACGTTTTAGACAAATACCAAACTAAATCTAAATAACTAAATAAAAGATGACTAAACCATGTTTGGCCCTCTCTTTGAAATTTCTTTTGAATTGTATTACCGGCGTATGTTCCCGCAAGACCACTTGCTGCCGCAATACCAAGTTGCCCTGAACCACCTCTTTTCATAGATTTCTTTTTGGTTTTACTTTTTTTACTTTTTTTCATTATTATATATTATAAAATATTTAATAATTTAAAATTATTTATATGCAAACTATCTACCAGAACGAAATTCTTGCCCCCAAATAATCCATTTAATTAACTGTTTTACTATTTTCATGAAAAGCCAAATACTATTTATAATAGTTGTTTTGTTAAGCCAGATAAAAAACTGAGCTAAGTAATCCGTTGGATATTTAACATTTTTTCTACGTGCTTCTACATAAGATATAAAATCCAGTTCGCGGGCTTTATTAGACATAACTTATATATACTAAACATTATTTTTAAACTCTTTAAAGGATAATGCCTTTACATTAGGTTTTTTACTTTCGTTATCCATTTCTTCTATTTTTCCACCATATTTGTAATTGTTTATTTTGTTTTTAATAGAGGGGTCTGCTTTTTGTTTTATATTATAAGATTTATATCTTACAAAAACATCATCTAAATCTTTTTTTTCTTTATTTTTTTGTTTTTCCTTTTGTTCGATGCTTAAGGTTTTTGCCTTTTCTAATTCCTCTTTTATATCCACAAATATACACTTACAGTCAAACGTAATCGCAAATTTTCTACCTATAACGTCCAATATATTATACGGCACCGTTTTTATACACTCCGTAAAATAAATAAATTGCGACTTCTCCACATTATACGTCATTTTTATTAATCCATGTCGTTCTGTATATTCTTCTACCACTTTTCCCTCCAGCATTTTTAAAGCATTCTCCGAATATTCTTTCTCTTCCAACGCATCATACTCTTTCAAATACTTATTCTCATATTTTTCTTTTTCAACAATTGGATTTTTGTGATAAAAATAAGATATAATTTCTTGTGCAATATAAAAAAGTATATGTAACAAAAGTGTAATTGGGTTATAAAATTTGGTTTGTTTAGTTAGCCTGCTCATATAATAATATTTACTCTATATGTTTAAATATTATTTATTTAGTTGTTTTTTCCTTTCTTTAAACAATACTTTTACTTCTTCTTGTAGATCCGGTATTTTAAATTTCATATATGAATTATTTTTGTTTTCCGGGTGTAAGCATATGATAAAAAGATCTTTTATTTTTACGCTATAGTTTTTTTCAAGTATTGCTTTATACGTATTTAGTTGCAAAGAATAATGCCAATAATTGCTATCTGGTATATGGTCAATAAGTGGGTTGGTGGAACATTTATTTCCAAAACCCGTCTTCTTTATTTCTTTTGACCTTTTCCAATCCCCTAAGCATATATTACCGTCCTTATCTTTAAATACTATATCTATAGAACCCGCAAATTCCAACTCTTCATCATATATCATCCATTCCGTTCTGTATGCCGTATAAATATCCTTATGATCCTCGTAAAAAGATAGAAAGTATTCGTATTCAACCGACTCGTCTCTTACTTCTAATCCGTTATAAAACTTTTCTATGTTTGCGTGCATCTTTGTACCACTACTGCTAGCTTCTTCCCCATTATCTTTCCAGGATTTTTTAATTTCTTCTTTTGTCATGTTAAAATACTTACTATCTGGCCATTTGCTCGATTTCATCATATTTTCTATTACCTTATCGGCATCAAATTTCTCAAACATCGATTTATTCCAAGTTGTCACCGATAGGAAATTTGAGTTTCCTTTGATGGTATAAATATGCGGGGCTTCATCAAAGGTTATATGTTGATCTAATTCATGCGGGTTTTGTTTTTCTAGTTTATCCATTTTACTTATTTGATTTGCTTTTTTTCTTTTTCAATTTTCTTTTTTTTTCTTTTTTATTTGGTTTATTTGGATAAGGTGTAGGGGTCCTTTTTTCTATTTTTAAATCTCGTTTTCGTGTTCCACGACGCTTTAATGGTTCAAGTAAGTTAACACGCCTACGAGATTTCTTTAATTCTTTTTTTAATCTCTCCATTAAAGGAATCATCTTTGTTTTATTTATCATTTTTTTACCTTCATTCATAATATCTCTATCACGAACATTAAATTCTATTAAATCATCATTATTATATATTTGTGCTTTTATACCATCGTCATCTCGGGTTGCAATCCAATTTCTATTTAAAATTTCTTCTCCATTTACTAAAATTAAATTAGTTCCCTCTGATACAATTATTTTAGAATTCATATATATATAATGAACAAAAAAATACCTCTAGATAAAATACCTCTTACTCAATTATTACCTAATGAAAAGGAAAACAAAGAAATACAATATAAGGAATACATGGACCAACATTATTCAAAAGAAAGCCCTTGGTTTTTTAATTATGTAAAAAACTTAAATGTTAAAAAATAAAAAATAATTAATTAATAATGACGAAAGATAAACAACCTAAAGGTAAAGATGTCGGTGAAATTAGAACAAAAGAAGAAAGGATGGATGAAGTTAGAGAGATTATAAATCAATTAAATACTTTTGAGCTAACTGTGAAATATGAGCCGGTTCAAAAGCTGATGAGATTATTAAACAATTACGTAAAAAATGGAGATCGTATAAAAGTTAGCATTCCTTTTCCTGAAATCAATAGAACTATCCGAGGTATTTTAGCTACAAATAAAAAAGAGCGAGTTTTTATTAAATTACATTATGAAAAATATTAAATAAATAAAATTAAATTATATAGATGGACAAACCAAAGAAAATTAAAAAGCTAATTCTAAAAAAATTGAAGAAGCCTACGGTTGTCGGTGAAGAGAAAACTCCCATGAAACGTTTAAATGAAGACTATGTAAAAATCTTAAGTGAAATAGAATTTATAAAAATGAAGAGAGGTGATTTTATGAGTGCTAAAAGGTATAAAAATGCACAAGAAGCTATACAAAAGATAAATGATGATATTACTTCTCCAAAGGATTTAGAAGGAGTTAAGTTTATTGGTAAAAAGATGTTGGAGGTATTAACCGAATATGATACTACAGGAAAGGTTGAGTATTTAGAAAAAGAAAAAAAGAATCCTGTGAATACATTCGCAAATATTTATGGTGTAGGATACGTAAATGCTCAAAAAATCGTAGAAAGCGGCATAACAACCATCGGAGAACTTAGAGAAAAGCAACATGAATTACTTAATGATAAACAAAAAATTGGACTCCAGTATTATGAAGATATTCTAGAAAGAATACCAAGACAAGAAATCGATGACTACAACACTACATTTAAAGAAGTATTTGAATCTTTACAAAGTCCGTCATCTAATTTTGAAATTGTTGGAAGTTTTCGGAGGGGTGCGGAAACTTCTGGAGATATAGATGTTATTATAACTGATACTAAAAATATTTCCGCCGTATTTAAGCGATTTATTGATGCTTTAGAGGAAAGGGGGATTATTTTACATCGTTTAACCGACGGAAAATCAAAGGTGCTTGTGGTTGGACGACTTGGTGAGAATAAGGCCCGACGCATCGACTTTCTTTATACTCCTCCAAACGAATATCCATTTGCGGTTCTATATTTTACAGGAAGTAAAGCTTTTAATACAGCGATGAGACAACGGGCTTTAGATCTTGGATATAGTTTAAATGAACATGGTATTTATGAGTTTGCAAATGGAGTGAAAGGAAGCAAATTGAATTTAGCTTTTGAAAAAGAAGAAGATATTTTCGACTTTTTAAATATGGAGTATAAATTACCGGAGGATCGTATTGATGGTCGTTCTATTGTTTTGAAGGAGTCTATTCCAGAGCAAGAAGAGGGTGTTAAAATAAAGAAACAATTAGATAAAAAACCCGCAAAAAAAATAATTCTTAAAAAAAGGAAGACTTTGAAAAAGAGGGACGAGCCGGATAAAACGTATGAGGAACACATTAGTTTGTTTAGAAAAAATGGTTTGGATTATTTGAAATCTCTCGAGATTGAACAATTGGAATCGATTGTAAATGAATCAAACCATCGTTATCACAACGATAGTCAAGATAAGTTGGTATCCGATAGTGAATATGATATTATAAGGGAATATCTTGAAAAAAGAGACCCTGAAAATATCGTGTTAAAAGACGTAGGTGCGCCGATAGAGCGAAATAAAGCCCGACTTCCGGTAGATATGGCTTCTATGGATAAAATAAAACCAGATACAAAGGCATTAGATTCGTGGATCACAAAATATAACAAACCACATGAATATGTATTATCGGCGAAATTAGACGGAGTTAGTGGTTTGTATGTCAACAAAGAAGAATCTAAGTTGTATACTAGGGGAAATGGTCTTGTAGGACAAGATATAAGTGATTTATTGCCTTATTTGAAACTACCTAAAAGAGAAGGTCTTATTGTAAGAGGCGAATTTATCGTGTCAAAAGATAATTTTGATAAGCATTTTAAATCTACTAATTCCAACGCTAGAAATTTAGTGGGTGGTATAATCAATAGAAAAACTCATTCTCCGCGTGAATTAAGTTTTTTAGATTTTGTAGCATATGAGGTGATAGAACCGGTGATGAAGCCAAGCGAGCAGTTGTCTTTGTTGTCTTCTTTAAATTTTAATGTGGTGTTGCACTCTTCAACTACGGAATTAACAAATAATTTGTTATCAAAAAAATTAATAGAGGGTCGAGAAACATATAAATACGAGATGGATGGGGTAGTGGTATATCACGATAAAATACATGAAAGGGTCGGCGGAAATCCAAAGCATGCTTTTGCATTTAAAATGGTTTTATCCGATCAAATGGCGGAAGCCAAAGTGGTAGATATTATTTGGACTCCCAGTAAGGATGGATATTTAAAACCTCGTGTAAGAATAGAACCGATCGAGTTAAACGGAGTTACTATAGAATATGCCACTGGATTTAACGGGGCTTTTATAGAAGAAAATAAGATAGGGGTAGGTTCTGTCATACAAATTATACGTAGTGGAGATGTTATACCTCACATTATGAAGGTTATTGTACCCGCGGTTGTTCCTAAAATGCCCGATGAAGAATACATTTGGAACAAAAGTCATGTTGATGTTATGTTAAAAGATGCCGAGACAAATCCCGTAGTTATCGAGAAGAAAATCACTCTATTTTTCAAAAATCTTGAGATTGATGGTGTAGGGCCTGGAATTGTCAAGAAATTAATCAAGGCCGGATATGATACCATACCTAAGATTTTAGCGATGGAAGAAAAGGAATTCTTAAATGTGGACGGAGTAAAAGATAAATTGGCAAGAAAACTGCATACAAATATACAGAATAAATTGGAGAGTACCGATCTTATTATGTTGATGAAGGCTTCTAATGTGTTTGGTAGAGGAATCGGTGAAAGAAAAATACAGCCGATACTAGATGCTTATCCAGACATACTTACAACGGTTGAAACCATAGAAGAAAAAGTAGAAAAGGTAAAATCTGTGAAAGGAATCGCGGAAAAAACCGCGATTTTATTTGTAGGAAAAATAGACGAGTTTATGGATTTCTTGGAAAAAGCAAATTTGACCGATAAATTAAAGCAACTACAAAAAACTGAGGAGGTTTATGATGAATCTCACGAACTTTTTGGTAAAAAAATAGTTTTGACCGAGGTTAAAGGAAAAGAGCTGGAGAGATTTATAAAATCAAAGGGCGGTGAAGTATCAAAAAATGTAAGCAAGAAAACATTTTTGGTAGTTAAAAAAGATGAAATGACGGATACTGAAAAAGCAAATGCGGCAAAGCTATTAAATATTAAAACTATCACAGAAGACGAATTTAGAAAAAGTTATATGAATGTTTAATTATATTATATGTATATATTATAGATATAATGCCGAAAAGAAGAAGGAAAGAACTAGGGGAATTTACAGAAGAAGAATTTAATGAAAGACTAAGAGATCTAATAGATAGAATGAATCAAAATAATGATGAGAGACGGGAAAACAAATATGTAGAAGAGGGAAAAGAACATCTAAAAGATCTAGAAGAACAAGAGGAAGAGGAAAAAGGGGAATTTACAGAAGAAGAATTTAATGAAAGACTAAGAGATCTAATAGATAGAATGAATCAAAATGGAATGAATCAA
>MDTC01115739.1_pt1 | contig 37479 bp, 30 predicted proteins | sample 811181 | NCBI WGS metagenome assembly MDTC01 (sample SAMN05326644, study PRJNA326480) | marine metagenome | isolation source: seawater | place: Pacific Ocean: North | collected 2011
CTGCTGCAATTGATCATATGAATGATTGGGCTTTAGGGACTCCATCTGATGATTGGGTAAGCATGGGTGTTCCGTCAGATGGCTCATATGATATTGCCCCAGGAATTATTTATTCGTTTCCAGTGCGATGCTCTAATGGGAGTTATGAGATTGTCCAAAACCTATCCATAAGTGATTTTAGTAGGGAAAGAATGGATAGCACTGAGTTAGAACTGAGGGAAGAACGGGCTGCAGTTGAGGATTTATTGTAACTCAAGAGAAGCCTCTCAACTGGATACCATATATTATTTATATTAATGCATGATTAATATATTATGCATTAGCAACTCGTATTTTATTAGCAATTTATAAGTGGAAGTTTCAAGACGGAGGTCCTCATGCCTGAAATCATTATTAGTCTACTCTGGTTAATGGCGTTTTTATTTTTAACCCTGTGGTTAACTTATCATAGAATCAATTTGTTGATCTCTACAATTGTTCTATCTATCTCAACCTATTGTTATTCAGTCTTTGGGGGTGGAGGATTACTATGGGATTTAATGCTATGGATAATTATAGGAACTCTTATAGTACTTAATATTAGTCCACTCAGACGCTCCAAAATTACTAGGCCATTATTACGGATATACAAAAAAATGGTTCCAAAAATGTCCCGTACAGAAAAAGAAGCATTGGAAGCAGGCAATGTCTGGTGGGATGGTGAATTATTTTCAGGGATGCCAGATTGGAATATTCTGATGTCAATGCCTAATCCAAAACTATCAAATGAGGAGCAAGCTTTTTTTGATGGGCCATGTAATGAGTTATGTATGATGCTCGATGATTGGGAAATTTCTCATGAAACTGGTGATCTTCCTGAGAAGATTTGGAACTATATTAAGCAACATAAATTTTTTGCTATGATTATACCAAAGGAGTTTGGTGGTTTAGAATTTTCATCCTATGCGAATGCAATGGTAATCACTAAACTAGCAAGTCGAAATGCGGTGGCTTCTTCGACAATTGGAGTTCCCAATTCACTCGGTCCGGCAGAACTTCTAATGCATTATGGGACTGATGCACAAAAAGAACATTATCTACCTGGTCTTGCTTCTGGTGAAGAAGTTCCTTGTTTTGCCCTAACTTCTTCAGAAGCTGGATCCGATGCTTCAGCTCTAATTGATTCTGGTGTTATATGTAAGGGCCAATGGGGTGAACAAGAAATAATTGGAATTCGTTTAAATTGGAGCAAGAGATATATAACACTAGCACCGATAGCGACAGTACTTGGTTTAGCATTTAAGCTATATGACCCTGAACATCTGATTGGAGAAGAAGAAAGTTATGGTATCACTGCAGCGCTTATTCCAACTAATACTGCTGGTGTTTCAGTTGGCCGTCGCCATTATCCAATGAACGTCCCATTTCAGAATGGACCAACAACAGGTAAGGATGTTTTTGTCCCACTCGATTATATAATTGGTGGTCAAGAAATGGCTGGTAAGGGATGGAAAATGTTAGTGGAGCTATTATCAGTTGGGCGCGCCATAACACTTCCCGCAAGTGCCTCAGGAGGTGGGCAAGCTGCAGCCTATGCCTCAGGTGCTTATACTCAAATTAGAAGACAATTTAATCTTCCTATAGCAGAATTTGATGGTATTAAAGAAGCATTAGCAAGAATCGCAGGTAATACCTATATAATGAATGCAGCTATCTCTGTAACTTCTGGAGCCATCGATGAAGGAGAGAAACCTGCTGTTCCCTCAGCAATTTTAAAATATCATTGTACTGAACTAGGTCGAAAAGTTGCTAATGATGCAATGGATGTTCATGGAGGTAAAGCTGTTATGATGGGACCCAAGAACTATATGGGAAGAAGCTTTATGGCAACCCCTATAGCGATTACCGTTGAAGGCGCAAATATCCTAACTAGAAGCCTTATCATATTTGGTCAAGGAGCTATCAGATGCCATCCTTTTGTTCTCAAAGAATTAGAGGCAGCTCAAAATAATGATGTAAAGTTAGGATTATATAATTTTGATAAAGCTTTATTTGCTCACATTGGTTATGCGATAAGTAACTTATCTAGATCTTTTATCCTCGCCATCACTAATGCTAGATATAGTAAAACACCAGTCAATACAAATACGAAACGTTATTATCAACACATCAATAGGTATAGTGCAGCTTTTGCTGTTGCCTCTGATTTTGCAATGCTATCTCTCGGTGGAGAACTAAAAAAGAAAGAATTACTATCTGCTAGATTAGGTGATGTTTTAAGTTCAATGTACCTTGCTTCTAGCGTTCTCAAGCATTATGAAAATCAGGGTTGTAAACCAGACGATCTCCCTTTAGTTCAGTGGTCAGTGAGAACTCTGATGTATGAAGCGCAGGAAAAACTTCATAATTTCTTAAAGAATATTCCTAATAGACCCCTAGCCTCTTTTCTTCGCTGCTTCATTTTTCCAAGAGGGCGATCATACTCACCTCCACCAGACGACTTAACAAATAAAGTTTCTGCTATCATCACATCTTGTGGTGATGCCAGAGAGCGTTTAAGTAGTTGCGCTTACACAACGCTGGAAGATGGTAATCCACTCGGTCTTCTTCAAGAGGCCTTAGAACTATCTGAAAAAACAGGATTGATTGAAGCTAAACTCCGTCAAGCTAAAAAAGATGGACTAATTAAAAGTGATTATCTTGGTCATCAGATTGATGAAGCAGAACAAAGAAAATTACTCAGCTCAGAAGAAATAGCTGATCTCAAGTTGTATCATAAAAAGGCAAATGAATTATTATCTGTAGATGATTTTGCTCAAGATGAAATTGGCCGTAACAAATAGAGTATTTGAATAATAATATTAACTTGGAGAGAATATTGAAAAAATTAAAATTCATGGCACTATTTTTAAGCATCTTTATAGTTGTTGCATGTAATCAAGATAGTCAAACTAATAAATCAAGCAATGAGGAAATCACTTATTCTCCACCTTCTATTACTAGAAAACCAGCTCCAGATGGCGCTAAGGTTTATTTCATAACTCCAAAAGAAAATGCAATTGTGTCAAATCCTGTTAAAGTAAAATTTGGAGTTAACGCAATGGAGATTCTCCCCTCAGGGCAGGACAAAATCCACACTGGTCATCATCACATTATTATTGATGCAGATCTTCCAGATATGAACTTCCCAATACCTGCAGATAAAAATTATATACATTTTGGTGATGGAAGTGCCGAGACAGAGCTAACACTCCCTCAAGGTAAACATACTCTTCAACTTATTTTAGGGGATTACTTACATGTTCCTCATATGCCGCCGGTCTATTCTGAAAAAATTACTATAGAAGTCAAATAATCAAATAATAATTATGAAAAAACTCAATACACCAATTGGTATTAGTGGAATAGCAGCATATATTCCACCGTATCGGGTATGGTTAAATGATTGGTGTGAATGGACAAATAATCAATGGCCAAAGATAAGAGAAGTTGTTGGCAGGAGTTTCAGATTAAGAGGTAATCAACATAGTGTCTACACTATGGCTGCTACAGCCGTTATTAGATTAATCGATCAATATAATATCGATCCTGAAAAAGTTAAATTTCTTGCACTAGGAACAGAATCTAGTACAGATAACTCTGCTGGAGCAATAATTATTAAAGGTATGATAAATGAGGCTCTCATATCTCAAAATAAACCACCTATCTCGCGAAGCTGTGAGGTTCCAGAATTCAAACATGCTTGTCTTGGAGGGGTGTATGCTATGAAAGGTGCTATTAGACAAATAGCCCTTGATGGCTCTGGTGGAAAAGCTATTGTGGTTTGTTCAGATATTGCAGAATATCCCTTAGATAGTAGTGGAGAACCAACTCAAGGGGCAGGTGCGGTAGCAATGCTAGTAGAGGAAAATCCAAAACTTCTTGAAGTTGATATTTTAAATTCTGGATCAGCTTCTGACTATAGGATTCTTGACTTTCGAAAACCAATGATTCGTTTTTGTTATCAAAATAGAAGCATTAATCAACAAGTTCAGGACTTTCCAATATTTAATGGAAAATATTCAACTACATGCTATCTTGATGAAACTCTTCATGCATTGGATGATATGTACCAAAAAAGAGATCTTGATCCCATAAAATATCTTCGCACCTTAAATACAGTATTCATGCATAGACCTTATAGAAAAATGCCAGAAACTGGTCTTGCTATCGCGTATCTATTCGCATTAGCCAAGGGAGATTCTGATGATCAAGCTGAGCTTAGTTCTTATTGTTATGAGGCTGGTATAGAACCTCAACAGGTAATAACTGAAATTAAAGAAGTCATACCAGATATTAAAAATTTTGCTAATCCAGATGATCTTAATAATGAAGCTTATCCGATGACGATGGCGGTTTTTCGAATATTTAGAGCCTCAAGACATTACCGAAGAGAGATACTAGATAAAATGGCACTAGGTAGTGATACAATGCTAGATCTTGGAAATCTCTATACTGCGGCTCTTCCTGCATGGATAGCAGCAGGATTAGAACAAGCACTAACTGAAAATATCAATCTAGAAAATCAAGAAATTCTCACCTTTGGTTATGGTAGTGGAGATGCGGCTGAAGTTATACCTTTTAAAGCAGTAACTGGATGGGAAAATGCCGCATCAAAAATTAAATTTGCTGATGCAATGGCATTCACCCTTGATGTTAATAAAGAGCAGTATCTCAATCTTCATGCTGGAAAACCTGTTGATGGTTTAGATTATAAATTAAATAATGAATTTACTATCAATTATATTGGTAGTTCTATAAAAAATAATTATCAAGATATGGGTATCGAATATCATAAATATACTAAGTGATAAAATTTTCTAACTCCAAGCTATATTCTAAATTTAGTTTTTCCCATTCCATCAAAAACCAGGGAGTTGTTTTTTCTTCGACTCGAAGCAACTTATCTAACTCTTTCTTTGATATAAACTTACTATCAGCTATTTCATTTGGATTAACATTAAGTTCTGAATCAATCTTCCCCATATAAACAGAACAAAGCTCGTTTTCTGTTCCAATATTTTTATATTTTGCAACATAAGAAAATTGATATATATATTTTAAACTGAACTCGATAAGTCCAAGTTCATCATACAACCTCCTATTAACTGCTTCAATCATAGTTTCACCTTTTCTTGGGTGACTGCAGCAACTATTTGACCAAAACAATGGCCATAATGTTTTTGATGCACTTCTCTGTTGAATGAGTAGCTCACCCTTTTCATTGAACAAAAAAACAGAAAAAGCACGATGCAATTTCCCAGCACCCTGATGACACTCAAGTTTGTTCATAGTGCCAATCTCATTATCGAGGCTATCGACTAAAATCAAACTTTCATTATCAAAAGAAACGATATCACTTTTTAAGTTTTTCATTATTTATCTTCATCTAGAAATATTCATAGAAATGACTCTATAACCAGCTAATTCAAAAGCATTAGTTATTTCTTGTTCTTTTTTAGGGCAGAGTATGATAATTGATCCACCCCCACCTGAGCCAGTAATTTTTGCCCCTAATGCACCATTTGATCTCGCTAACCATACCATCTTTTCAAGTTCAACATTTGACACACCAATTGAATTAAGTAAGCCATGAGCAACATTCATCATTGTACCTATCTTTTCAAGATTGTTTTCACGTAATGCCGTTACACTTTCTTTTGATATAAGCCCTAATTGTTTGAAAATATCACTATATAAACTTACGTTTTTTTCATATCTCGATGAAACCTCATTTATAACATCTATGGTCCTAGAAGATTGCTTACTTATAGCAATAAGAATTGGTAATGAACCAGAATTATCACTTTGAAGATTCTCCATTTCAGTATGCTTATTGAATAAAATTGGTTGACCGTAAGTTGCCACTGTATTGTCTATACCAGATGGATTACCGTGCGATATTTTTTCACACTCAAAAGCAATTTCATTAACTTTATCATCACTTATTGGCAAATTATATAAACTAATTATCGCTCTAGTTATGGCAATTACAAAAGAGGCTGACGAACCTAAACCCATTGAAATTGGAACACGAGAGTTTATTTTGATAAAAAATTTATTATTTTTTATTTCCAATAAATTACATATTTTCTTTACTAAAACTACCATATGAGCATATTCAATTGATTCCATATCAAGTGAATATTGCTCATAACCATTGAATAAAAATATTGATACTTTTTCAGTTTCCTTAATAACAACTTGAACAGCATTTTCAATAGGTAGTGCAATTGCACTTTCTCCGTACACTACAGCATGCTCACCAAAGAGAATTATTTTTCCAGCTGCCATACCCATTCCAACAATCTCGTTATTTGCTTTTATAGTTATATCTTCTTTTAGTTTTAAAGTTTTTTCATGGAGAATCTCTTGAGCCTTCCATGCCTTAATTTCTCCAGAATCAATCATTTCATTGACTACTTCTTCAAAAAGTTCTTCTGGAGTATTTATACTCATAGCTACACTCCTTGCATGAAGTTTCATGTGTCCTTCCTGAATTCCATGAGTCACTAATGCCCTTAAAGCAGCAAAATTCTGAGCAAGGCCTACTGAACCAATTACCATCGCTAGTTCTTCAGCAGTTTCTACGCAAGCGATCTTTAATCCTAATCTAGCTGCTGGATTAGCTGTTAACGACCCACCAACTATCCCTACCTTTAATGGTAATGACAACCTTCCAGCTAAGTCACCATCTCTATCAATACTCCAATCACTCAGTGATTGATAAGTGCCTTTTCGACAGGCATAAGCATGGGCACTTGCTTCAATAGCTCGCCAATCATTTCCAGTTGCAATAGCAACAGCATCTACTCCATTCATAATGCCTTTGTTATGTGTAGCAGCACGATAGGGATCTGCATTAGCAAAATCTGTTGCTTTTACTATACTGTCCCTAACTTCATCACCGCTAAACTGATCTTTAGTTAAATATTTATATGGTATTTTTACACTTACATTAACCACGGATCTATCGGTTAAATTCGATAATATTTTTAATCCGACATCACATGAAATAAGTAGAGCCAAATCATTTGCTAGATATTCACAAATAGTGTTGACTAAATTAGCCCCCATTGCATCTATTGTGTCAGTCAAAATATGTAATACTAAACTCTCATGATCTTTTGTTCGCAAACGACGTATCTCAATATCACGGACACCTCCTCCTCTTATTATTAATTTTGGTTGAGAGGAATTTGCTTTAATAATTATCTTTGATTTATTTTTTTCTATAACACTAATAGCTTGATCGATATCTTTGATACCAAGGAGCTGTATTTGTCCAATTAATAAGGATTCTAAAATTGAGGCTTTAAACCCACCTGCCTTTCTAATAATTTTAGCAGCTCCACTAACTCCAGCTACAATGGATGGCTCTTCAACAACCATAGGGACAATATAATCACGCTGATTAATTTGAAAATTAGTTGCTATTGAATAGGGTAATCCAAAAACTCCAATAACATTTTCACTCATATTATCAGCGGTCTTTGCACGAAGAATCTGATTTTCTTGAAGAAGCAACTCATGCTCTTGAGATGTTAATATACCAAGATTGAAAAGCTTTTTAATTCGCTCTTCTATACTCATGTTGTAAAAACCATTAATATTCGAATTAATCATTAATATCAACCCTTTAAACTAAAACCGCTTTCATCTAAGTCTAAATCTAACAATTCAAATCCATTTTGACAGGCCATAGATTCAAAAGTCTCTAATGTTTTTTCAGATAGAGAAAAACAGATACCAATATCACCACCTGCACCACATGGTTTATATACTGTATTAGGATATTTTTTTGCCTTATCAGTCAATATATCATGCCTATTAGAAAATATATCCAAATCATATTCTTCACTGAACCTACCAAGTATATTGGTATATTTTTTTAGATAATCTATAAAAACTTCATTACTATATTGAGCAAGCACTGAATCGATACCAATAGCCATCTCCCTCAATTCTAAAAAGCTTCTTTTATCTAAAGAGCCTAATTTCTCTAATTGAGTTACAGTATTAAATGGTGCACCACTCCAAAAAATCTTAAATTTTAAACTTTTAGGTAAATCCAGTGATATGCTCTTTTTCTCTGGATTACGATAAAATTTTATAACACCTCCAATTGATGAAGTTTCTATATCAACGCCACTGCCACGATTATTTTGAAATGTATTATGTATTTGAGATGCCAATTCTTTTACTTCCTGAGTTATATTAAATATTTTTACAAATCCCGCAGCCATAGCAACTGCTAATGCTGCACTAGAGCCAATACCATACTTATCACCACCAGCCCGAGTATAAAATCCTGTAGTATCAAGATTAAATTCATAAAAAAAATCAGAATGAAAATTTATATGAGACCAGGCGCTCTCAAAAAATAATCGAATAGGATCTTCAGTTATAGTATCTATCCATTCAATAGATCCAGTATTTCCAATTTTAAAACGTGCTACAGTATTCGAATAACCTCTTGTTTTTAATAGATGCATCTCTTGTTGATGCCTCTTAATAGTTACCTTAGCCCGCTGATTTACAGCCATTGATATGGCAGGTGCATCTGATAAAACAGCATATTCACCTATAATTATTATTTTTCCAGGCGCACTTACTTTTACTTCAGTCATTTCGGTATTCTCGATATTGGTGCACCACCCAACTTAGATTGCATTACAGAAACCACTCCTTTTATCTCTGATAATCGCTGAGTTATCTTTGCCTCATTTTCTGGTAAACAGATCGCTTTTATCTGGGGACCTGCATCCATTGTAAAGAAAACAGATTCTCCACTTCTCTGCATTTCACGTATTGCATGCATGCAATTGAGTGAAGCTTCATTCCAATATATAACTGATGGTCTTGTAGTCCACATTACTGAGTGCATTTTTAAACAATTATGCTCTGAAACGGTCGCTAATCTCTCAAAATCTCTATTCTCTATTGCCAGACGTCCTTCACTCATATCGGCCTCCTGATTATTTATCCAAGCTGAATAAAAAGGAGAAGAATTTGCACTCAGTCTCATTGCTTTAGATGAAGAAATACTCTTTTTTTCTTTACTTGTAATAGCAATAACTACCCTAAGTGGCCATCGCTCTATTGATGATAATTGCCTTATTTGAATATCTGTCTGCGTATTCTTAAGTTCAACGATTCCACCAAGCATTGATCTTGCTGCCGATCCAGAGGCACTCCCAGCTTGTGAAGCAAGAAGTTGAGTATCATATTTCCTTCCAATTGCACCATTTACTGCTACAACTAATGCTGAAAAAGAAGAAGAAGAAGAGGCTAAGCCTGCAGATATTGGAAAATTACACTCGCTGACTATATTAGCGAAAGACCGAGATTTTCCAACAATTGAGTCTAAGCATTTACTTACTCTTGATATATTCTGATCATTAATAACATTATTAATTTCTAATCGGTCTCGATCATAAGAAGAAGAGAAATGAACATTCATATTAGTCCATAAATCACCTAATGTTAGTGACAATGAATCAACTGCAGGAAGATTTTTTGCAGTATCCCTCTTACCCCAATACTTAATCAATGCAATATTGGGATGCGCTGTAGCAAATGCTCGCATGATATCATTCAAATCCAGAGAGTAATTATTTTGTTATATTACATATTTATTTATACTAATTTATTTGTGTCATTTTATATCAATACTATGTTTATATAGTCATTTATTATCATTATTATATCTTATCTATAGAGTTAATATGCCAACAGGATCTCCAGAAAATATCATAGACTACAGAGAGCGTATAAACTCACTCTTAGACATATCTGTTCCAATCTCGAAAAATGATTCTACAAATTTGAATGCAGCAATGCGTTACTCCGTAATTAATGGAGGAAAACGTATTCGACCTCTTCTAATTTATACTTCTGGATTTTGTTTTAATATCAAAAAAAATAAATTAGATGTTCCAGCAATTGCCATAGAATTACTTCATTCTTTTTCATTGGTTCACGATGATCTTCCATCTATGGATGATGATGATTTACGTCGAGGACAGCCGACCACTCATAAGCAATTCTCGGAAGCTACAGCTATACTTGCGGCTGATGCTCTTCAAACACTTGCATTTGAAGTAATAGCAGATTCAAAGCCTTTGAATAATTCTGAAAAGGTTCAAATAATTTCTTTAATCTCTAGAGCTTGTGGTTCATCTGGAATGACTGGTGGTCAATCAATTGATCTAGCTTCTGAGGGCAAGGTGCTAAATAAAGTAGAATTGCATAAATTACACTCTATGAAAACTGCAGCCTTAATTCATGCTTCAATAATGTCTCCATTTTGTTTGATAGAAAAAGTTGATCAATCTATTAAGAAAAGCATGAGTGACTTTGGCTGGTCTTTAGGTATGGCTTTTCAAATACGTGATGATCTATTGGACATTGAAGAATCAACAGAAAAGCTTGGTAAAACAGCTAATTCTGATCTAAAAAACAAAAAAGCAACTTGGCCAGCAATGTTTGGAATTGAAGAATCTTATAACTATTGTGATGAATTGTTAATGAAATGCATGCGGTATTTAGATACTTTTGATACTGAAGCAAATTCTTTAAGATGGCTTACAAACTATCTTATTAACAGGCATCATTAAATATGATATTGATTAATTATGTATGAACAATATTTTGGTCTAAACTCGAAACCTTTTACTATAACGCCCGACCCCCGTTATTTGTTCATGAGTAATAGGCATACCGAAGGCTTAGCTCATCTTCTTTATGGTGTTACAGATAGTGGTGGTTTTATCCAGTTAACGGGTGAAGTTGGCACCGGTAAAACAACTCTTATTCGAGCTTTATTAGAGCAATTACCAAAAAAAATAGAAATTGCATTGATCATGCACACACAGATTTCTGCAAAAGAATTTTTGATTGAAATCTGCAATGAGCTTAAAATCAAAAATTCTAGTAAAAGTATGATTGAGGTTGTAAATTCACTTAATCATTATTTATTAGCGCAATACTCAGATGGAAAGCGAGTTATTCTTTTAGTTGACGAAGCGCAAAATCTTAAACCAGAAGTATTAGAGCAACTAAGATTACTCACTAACTTAGAAACAGCCCACAAAAAACTCTTACAGATTATCCTTATTGGCCAACCGGAATTAAGAGATGTTTTGGCGGAGAATAATCTCAGACAGCTGGCGCAGCGTGTGACTGCAAGGTACCATCTAGAACCTCTATCTCAATTGGAGACAAATTTATATATTGATCACCGATTAAAGATCGCAGGTGCCAGAACAAGTATTTTTGATAAACTCGCCAAAAAAGAAGTTTTTAAATACTCAACGGGAGTTCCAAGATTAATCAATATAATTTGTGATCGAGCTCTACTTGGTGCCTACAGTGATGATAAAGCTGAGGTAACAAAAGATATTATTTCAAAAGCATATAATGAGATACAAGGTATCGTTAAGACCTCTAAAAGAAGTATTTGGCCAATTATATTTGGCATTTTAGTTATGATACTTACTATTATTTTATTAAATAATGATGACTATTTAGATATTCAAAATTTTCTTGAAATGATAAAAAAATTGACTGGTATTGAGAACTGATATGTCTTTTATCTTAGATGCTTTAAAAAAATCTGAGCGTGAGAGACAAAAAAGAATTGCGCCTAAAATGTCTAATATTCTTGTGGAGCAACCAAAATTTACTCGGCCTAAGTGGTTCATTTTAATAATTTCAGTGCTATTTTTAGTTATTTGTTTCCTTATCTTGAGTATATTCTTTCCTAACTCGATAAATATATTCAATAAAGAAGCATCTATCGCGATAGAATTGCCACTGGAAACAAAAATACCACCCAACTTAAAATTTAATGACCCAGAATTACCAAAAATAGAGGTGATATCAAATGATATGCCCATTATAAATTCCTCAGAAATCTTTAATATCGATATTGCAAATCTGAAATATAATCTTTCTTTACCTGATTTACATATCGATATACATGTATACAGTGAAATGCCAAATGAGCGTTTTGTTTTTATAAATATGAGGAAATATAAGGAAGGTGAAGTATTGATATACGGTCCAAACATACAAACTATTACTGCTGAAGGTGTAATTTTGAATTATAAAAATATTAACTTCCTACTTGCAAAAAATTAAACTCTAGCTAACTTCAATGCATCGAATTATCCTCACACATTTGAATGGTTCAATATTTTCACAAGCGCTAAAATCAGGCATTTATAGACTTATAAAAGCACAAGAAACTTTAAATTCTATCAATGTTTTTCCTGTCGCTGATGCTGATACAGGTACCAATCTTTGTCTATCTATGAGCCCATTGATAGGTGTAATTGACAGTAAAAAAAATCATCAGCTCAGTACCCTTCTAGCTCAACTGGCAGACACCCTCTTAGATAATTCGAGAGGTAACTCTGGAAGTATTCTTGCACAATTTTTTCAAGGATTAAGTGAATATTCGAATGATAAAAACGAGTTAACACCATTTGAATTTGCACTTTCCTTAGAATTAGGAAACAAATATGCCAGTGATGCCTTATCAAACCCTGTTGAGGGAACAATCATTACTGTTATTGACAGTTTTGCAAAAAATTATTATAAAAATTCTATCGAAAACAACAATGATGACTTTAATACCATAAATAATATTGTGATTAATGATTTGAACGAGGCGGTCAAAGAAACAAAGAATCAATTGGCGGTATTAAAAAAGTCTAACGTAGAAGATGCTGGGGCTAGAGGTTTCTTTATTCTCATGAAAGGATTTTTTGATTATCTATTAACAAACAAAATGGAATCAAAACCAACTCAAAATATTATTTCAAATACAGACTGGGAAAACCAAATTGGAGCTGAGAGCGAGCAAAGTAATTATCAATTTTGTACTGAATGTATAATTAATGGAACCAATATTGATAGAAGAAAATTAAGAGAATCACTTTCAAAACATGGAGATTCTATTGTACTTGCAGGTACAAAACAAAAAGCTAAAATTCATATTCACACAAATAGTCCCAATAGTATTTTCAACCTATCTAAAGATTTCGGTACAGTGTCATCAGAAAAAGCAGATGATATGTTTGCACAACAAAAAACAGGTTCAAATACTACTAATAAATTTGCTGTCATCACTGATTCTGCTGCTGACATAAATGAGGATGATATAGAAAATCTGAACATACATATTGTTCCAGTTCGCATCCAGTTTGGAGAAAAAGGATACTTAGATAAGGTCAGTATTACCTCTGAGGATTTTTTTATTAAACTGAAGGAGAATCCAATTTATCCAACCACATCACAACCATCAATAGGTGATTTTAGAAGGCAATTCCAATATTTAGCTAATCATTTTCCTGATGTTATTTCAATTAATATATCTAATAAAGTCAGTGGTACATTTGATGCTGCAAAATTAGCTACAAAGAAAATTACTGCATCTGGTCAAGTGCATATCTTTAACTCACTCAATGCTTCTCTAGCTCAAGGGCAGATTACAGTAATTGCAGCACGATGTGCTAAAGCAGGTAAGACCGTCAAGGAAACATTGGAAATTCTAGAAATTGCCAGATCTAATACTAAAACTTATGCCATTATTCCTAATTTAAAATATGCTGTTCGTGGTGGTCGACTTCCAAATTCAGTTAAATTGATTGCAGATTTTCTTCGATTAACACCTATTGTTCAGTCAGATCAAAAAGGACAATTAAAAACAAAAAGTTTTCTATTTGGAAAGAGTAATACTTTAAAAAAATTTGCTAAACTTATCAAAAATAAGCACAGAAAAAGCAAAGATTTGAGTTTATCAATTGGGCATGCATTAGCACACGATGAAGCTAAGCTTCTAAAAAACTTCTTGTTGAAGGATTTACCTGAAATCACAGAATGTAAAATTACTGAAATCGGATCAGGCATTGGGGTCCATGTCGGTCCTGGTGCAATCGTTGTTGGAGTGCAATGTCAATCTGAAATCAAATTTTAATCTCTTATCCCAACACCTCGGTTTAAGAGGATAAGGCTCAATGAAAATAGAATTATTACAAAGGTAATAACCACAATATAAGCATAACTTATCTGGATATCTGAAGTGCCCAGAATCCCATAGCGAAATGCATTAACCATGTACAATATTGGATTAAATTTACTCGCATTTTGCCAAAATTCTGGGAGCAAGCTAATTGAATAAAACACACCACCCAAATATGTTAATGGTGTAATAACAAATGTTGGAATTATTGCAATGTCATCAAACTTTTTTGCAAATAAAGCATTAATAAAGCCCGCCAAGGCAAATACAGTTGACGACAGTAGAACCATAGAAAATGTAATTAAGGGGAATTTTAGTTCTAAATTGGTAAAACTTAAAGCTATGATCGTAACCATTCCCCCAACCAGCAAACCACGTAAGACTCCACCAGCAATATGTCCAAGGATAATCGTCGCATTAGACATCGGTGAGATTAACATTTCATCAATATAACCTCCATATTTTGCACCAAAGAATGAGGAGACAACATTTCCATACGAATTAGTAATTACTGACATCATAATAATTCCTGGTGCAATAAATTGCATATAGCTGTATCCACCCATGACTCCAATACGAGTGCCAATGAGATTACCAAATATTACAAAATAAAGTGTCATCGTGATTGCTGGAGGAACTATTGTTTGAATCCATATACGTAAGACTCGCAGGACCTCTTTTCTAACTATTGTATAAAAAGCAACTAGATTTAGAGAAATATTCATATTACAAGGAATCCTTCATACTCAAGTTTTTTGCATCTATAAGTTTCATAAATAATTCTTCCAAACGATTTGATTTATTTCTTAAACTTGTAACTCTTATATTTTGTGAGTTAAGAAGGTCAAATAATTCATTAATCCCATGACCAGAATCAATTACAACTTCAAGTGTATTTTCATCTCTAATAGTGAAATTATATTGTGCTAGATTAAGATTTTTTGTTAATTTCTCATCAATATTCAAAACAAACGTTTCTTGTTTCAATTGACGTAGTAAATTGCTCATCAATGTATCTTCAATAATCAATCCATCATCAATGATTGCTACATTGCGACATAAGTTTTCTGCTTCCTCAAGATAATGGGTTGTAAGAATAATGGTAGTTCCATTATTATTTATGTCACTAAGAAATTGCCACATAGATCTTCTTATCTCAATATCCACCCCAGCAGTAGGTTCATCAAGAATTAACAATTGAGGTTCATGCATTAAAGCTCTGGCTATCATTAACCTTCGCTTCATACCACCCGATAAACTTCTAGAGATATCATCTTTTTTCTCCCATAACTTTAATTCACCAAGATATTTCTTTGCTCTTTGGATAGCTATATTTCTTCTAATTCCATAAAAACCAGCCTGATTAATTAAAATATTAAGCGGGGTATCAAATGTATTGAAATTAACCTCTTGAGGAACTACACCAAGATGTTTTTTTGCAGCCTCAGAATATATAGTTATATCGTGATTAAAAATTTCAATGCTACCTGAAGTTATTTCAACTAGAGAACAAGCGGCACCTATCGCAGTTGTCTTTCCTGCTCCATTAGGGCCTAGTAATGAATAAAATCCACCAACTTCGACGTCTAAATTAATACCTTTTAAAGCCTGAAATCCATTAGCATAGGTTTTAGTTAAATTTTTAATTTTTAATGCTGACATATCTGCATTATCGCATGTTGCTATAGAAAAAAATCAATAAAAATAAAAATCAATAACATTAATTAGATATTTTGAAAAATTAAAAGTATAAAATCATTAACTATAAAATTAAAAAATAATAGAAATAAACTCAAATCAAAATATATCTAGGTAAATGGCATGAAAAATAAAGAAATAATTCATACATTTTCCAATAAAAACTCAAATTATCAGAACTCTCATAAATCCTCTGGTAATAGAACAGAGAATTACATCCTAGCCTACGAGGGAAAATTATACGCTACAAATAACACACTGAAACTTTTATTGTTTTCATCTAAACAGCTAGATAATAAACTTAAAATTAAAAAAAGAATTTTTCTTTATGGAGATGAAAAAAATCTATTCTATTTATATGATATAGAGCGAAAAGAACAATTACCTTCAAAAAAGGCTGGTACTTTTTTCGATCTAAGAGCCATAGCTAATAATTTATCTATTAATGAATCCCATCTTGCCGCAAAAGCAATAGCATTAATCAATTGGCACAAAATAAATAAATTCTGTATAAAATGCGCTTCAAAAACGAAGCAAAGTCATAATGGAAATAGTCGCCAATGTAATAATGAAAAATGTAGATATCAAATATTCCCCAGGTTAGATCCAGCTATAATAGTACTTGTTACATTTCAAAATAAATGCTTACTTGGACGTCAAAAAACATGGCCTGATAAACAATTCTCTACTATCGCTGGATTTGTTGAGCCTGCGGAGAGCCTTGAGAACGCGGTTGCTAGGGAAGTTTTTGAAGAAACTAATGTAAAGATAAGTAAAATTAAATATCATAGCTCCCAGCCATGGCCATTTCCATCATCATTAATGTTAGGATTTAATGCAGTTGCAATAACAAAAGATATTAAATTAAATGATAATGAATTGGAGCAGGCTGCATGGTTCTCAAAGGATGATCTTTTAATAGGAACCTGCAGATTACCACCTCCATTATCAATCTCCAGAGCGTTAATCGATGATTGGATAAAAGATGAAAGCTGAATTGAAAAAATAAATTACGTCACTGCAATATATTAGATATCCATAAGCCAATATCTTTAATCTCTTCAATACAGACTGAATGATCCATAGGATAATCTTTCCAGAGAACTGAATATTTCATATCTGTAAGAATTTTCTTACTCTCTAATCCAAACTTAAATTCGATTACCGGATCAAATCGCCCATGCGCTAAAAATATTGGTATATCGGTTGATTGTGAATTTTTATTAGTGATTACTTCATCTTTTAAACTACTTTCGAGTGGCAACCAAGTAGATAAAGCCAATAAGCCGCCTAAATTCCTTGGATGACGCAATGCAGTATGTATTGCAATGGCACCACCTTGAGAAAATCCTGCTAGTATGATCTTTTCGTGATTTATCCCTCTATTCACTTCTTTGGTAATAAGTGATTCTAAAAATAAACTACTTTCACGAATACCTTTTTCATCTTGAGCGCCATGTCGATCAAGACTAGTTATGTCATACCAAGCACGCATTGGCATATCATTATTGATAGTTATTGGGCGAATCGGTGCATGAGGAAATAAAAATCTTACCCCAATCTTCTCTGAAATATCTAGTTGTGGAACAATAGACTCAAAATCATGACCATCAGCACCTAGGCCATGTAACCAGATAATACTGGCTGTTGGTTTATTGTTAATTTCTATTTCTACTATGTCATTTTCGTTCAAATTTAAATACCCTGGATCTAGAAGTGTGTATGATTATTATATTTGAAATCTATTATACGTATTGGATATTTTTGTACTACAAAACTAGATAGAAAACTGAACATACTATCGGTAAAAAAATGAAACTATTAACTAATAAATATTTTTATACTTGTCTTATTAGTGTATCAATCTTGATTTCAGGGTGTGGCCAAAAAGGACCTCTTATCCTTCCAGATGATAAAAAGATAGATACTCAAAGTCAAAATCATAGTCATAGCTTAAAAATTAATCTTGAATTGATCTGAATATAGGTTAAAAGATGAAGAAAGATAAATTAGTCCTTGTCGATGGATCCTCATATCTCTTTAGGGCATACCATGCACTGCCTCCACTTACCAATTCCAAAGGATTTCCAACTGGAGCTATATATGGTGTCATAAACATGATAAAAAAATTGTTGGAAGACGAAGCAGCAACTAACTTTATAGTAGTATTTGATGCGCCTGGAAAAACTTTTAGAACTGATCTCTATAAGGAATATAAGGCCACCAGACCTCCGATGCCCGATGATCTTAAACCACAAATAGAACCAATTCATGAGATTATAAAAGCGATGGGCCTACCCCTTGTTATGGTTAGTAATGTAGAGGCTGATGATGTAATTGGAACTTTGAGTAAAAAAGCTTCAAATAAAAACTTACCTGTTGTTGTCTCTACTGGTGATAAAGATATGGCCCAACTTGTAAATAAAAATATCACACTGATCAACACCATGAATCACCAAAGATTAGATCGAGACGGAGTGAAGAAAAAATTTGGAGTTTATCCAGAACAAATTATTGACTATTTAGCCCTCATTGGAGATAAGTCAGATAATGTCCCGGGGATACCAGGTGTTGGTGCTAAAACCGCCACTAAGTGGCTCAATGAATATAATACTTTGGAGAAAATCATTGAAAAAAGTAATCTGATAACTGGCAAGATAGGTGAAAAATTAAGAGCTAATATTGATCAATTACCATTATCAAAGAAATTAGTCACCATAGATCAAGATCTAGATATCAAGTTAAATGATTACAAGAGTATTCCGCAGAATAAAGCATCATTACTCTCTTTATTCAAAGAATTAGAGCTCAACACGTTCTATTCACAATTAAGCGATGAATCTGAACCAATAAAATCTAGTATGCAAATTTCTTATGATTACACATGTATATTGCAAATGGATCATCTGAATATATGGATTGAAAAATGTAAAAATGCAGCATTAATTGCTATTGATACCGAAACTGATAGCTTAAATTATATTGAAGCTAAGCTCGTAGGCATCTCAATATCAGTAACTGAAGGTGAAGCGGCTTACATTCCTCTCAATCATAATTATGAAAAAGTACCTTCACAACTCTCAACAGAAACTGTATTGAAGGTACTAAAACCAATTTTAGAAAGCCAAAAAATAAAAAAAATAGGTCATCATTTAAAATTTGATGCTCATATATTTGCTCGATATGGAATTTCTTTGAAAGGTATCGAATATGATTCTATGCTTGAATCATATGTTCTAAATAGCATAGCATCTCGGCATGATATGCATTCTGTTGCTAAATTTTATCTAAATAGAAATACAATTAAATTTGAAGAAATTGCAGGTAAAGGAGTAAAGCAATTAACTTTTGATAAAATAGAAATTGAGACTGCAACCAACTATGCTGCGGAGGATGCTGAAGTTACTTTATGTCTGCATAATTATTTATGGAGAGAACTCAATAAAGATAAGTCCCTCAAGAATCTATATGAAAAGATTGAAAAACCATTAATTCCTATTTTGTTTGAAATAGAGGAAAATGGAGTACTTGTTGATAGCAAGATGCTTAGAGAGCAGAGTAATGGGTTGTCAATTTCTCTTAGTGAGATTGAAAAACAAGCTTTTGTAATTGCAGAGACAGAATTCAATCTAAGTTCACCCAAGCAACTTCAGGAAATCCTATATAATAAATTAGAAATACCTGTCATAAAAAAAACACCAAAAGGCCAACCATCCACAGCGGAAGAAGTTTTACAGGAATTATCATTAGAACATAAACTGCCCAAAATCATTCTAGAACATCGCAGTTTAAGTAAACTAAGAAGCACTTATACAGAAAAACTCCCACAGCAAATCTCAGAAAAAACTGGAAGAATTCACACATCATATCATCAAGCTATTACAGCAACAGGCCGATTATCCTCGAGTAATCCCAATTTACAAAATATCCCAATAAGAACTAAAGAGGGAAGAAAAATTAGAGAAGCATTTATTGCACCAGCAAATAATAGCATTTTAGCTGCTGATTACTCACAGATAGAGTTAAGGATTATGGCTCATCTTTCAAATGATCAAACATTATTGGATGCGTTTTCAGCAGGACAAGATATCCATAAAAGTACAGCTGGTGAAGTATTAGATATAGATACTGACAAAGTATCATCAGAGCAGAGACGATGGGCTAAGGCAATTAATTTTGGCTTGATATATGGTATGTCTGCTTTTGGTTTAGCAAAGCAACTAGGGATTCCACGATATCAAGCTCAGGAATATATAGATCTCTATTTTAAAAAATATCCACAAGTCCAATCATTCATGGATAAAACAAAAGAAAAAGCAAGAGAATATGGTCATATAGAAACACTCTATGGAAGGAGATTATATTTACCTGATATCAATAGCAAAAACGGTCTCAGAAGAAAATATGCAGAAAGAAGTGCAATTAATGCACCGATGCAAGGTTCTGCAGCTGATATAATTAAACTTGCTATGATAGATGTAAGTAAATGGCTCAGATCTGAAAAAGTTCCAGCAAAAATGATTATGCAAGTCCATGATGAATTAGTTTTGGAAGTGCGTTCTGACGTTATATCAGATATTAAAGACGAGATAATAAATATTATGGAATCAACAGTGAGTCTCAAAGTCCCCTTAATAGTCGATGTGGGGACAGGTAAGAATTGGGATGAAGCTCATTAGATAAGTTCTGTATTATGACTTAAAAATTTCTCCATTACCTCGCGAGCTTCGTTAAGCCCCTGACGTTTCAGAGAAGAAAATAACTGAACAGTCGCAGATCCCTCAAGCTCTATTTTGACCTCAATCATTGTTTCTTTGGCAATACGTCGTTTAACTTTATCTGCTTTAGTTAAGAGAATATGAATGGAAATATTCTGTAATTTTGCAAAAAATAACATATTACGATCGTATTCGGTCAAACCTCTTCGAATATCTACGATCAAAAATAAACCTTGCAAACACTTGCGATTCTCAAAGTAATAAGATAATAATCTGCCCCAGTGCTCTTTGACACTCTCATTTACTCGCGCAAAACCATAACCAGGAAGATCTACTATTCTTTTTTTATCTGCTAGTTCAAAAAAATTTATGAGTTGAGTACGACCAGGAATTTTACTGGTTCTAGCAAATTGTCTTCGGTTTACAATCACATTAATTGCGCTAGATTTACCTGAATTTGATCGCCCTGCAAAGGCAATCTCAGCTCCTTCATCACGAATAAATTGCATGGGATCATTCGCACTTAGAATAAACTTGGCTTTTGGATATTGTGACATGGCTGTATAATGATTCTTGTAAAAAAATATTTACATCATAAAGTAAAATTAACCTAATTATAATGATACTTTAAGTTACAATAACAAAAATCAAAACATATATACAAAAAGCTATAATCCACTATTAAAATAAAGAAATATACCGGCAACTACCATGAAACTGAAATCTGTTTTACTCATACTTATATTTTTTTTCAACACAGCCACTTCTGAATCGCTTGTTAATGGTTCTGTAGAGAATGGAAAATCAATATCTGTAACGTGTGGCGCTTGTCATGGAATAGATGGAAATAGTATAAATCCATTATGGCCTAACCTTGCTGGCCAACATGCTGAGTATGCAGCGCAACAACTAGCAGCTTTTAGAGATGGTAAACGTATGGATAGCTTGATGGTCGCTATGGCAATTGGTCTTAGTGATGAAGATATCAATGATCTTTCCGTATATTATGAAAGTTTACCTGTATCACAAAAACAAATTTCAGATCCAAATAGTTTTGAAATTGGGCAAAAAATCTACCGAGGTGGAAATAATACAAGTGGTGTTGCAGCATGTATTGCTTGTCATGGACCGGCTGGTAAGGGAAATCCAGCTGCATTATATCCTCTAATTAATGGGCAAGGTGCTATGTATACTGCTAAACAATTAAATGATTATGCGAGTGGGGCAAGAAAATCTCTCAGTCCTGTTCAAATCATGCAAGATATAGCTAAAAAATTAACTAATGAAGAAATTCTTGCTGTTTCTTCATATATCCAAGGCTTGCATTAATTAAAAATCTTCTGAAGAATAGAGAGACATTTGGAAGAAATGTGGCAAATGTAATTTTAGAAAAGGAGTGTAAGTTCAGATGATTGAGATAATAATATGGAGTTTTTTTGTAATTACTTGGCTCAGTGTCGGTCTGCATGTAATCAAAGAATTCATAAGGCATAATTACCAAATTGGGAAAAAAAATGAAAGATGAGTCAATGACAGAAAAACCAAGTATATTCAGAAGAACTATAATGAGCCTTGTTTATGGTTGGAGAAGAGTTATGGATGTGAGATACAATCCTTTGAAATATATATCTGACCCAAGTCTACAAGCTTACTTTATGTTAATATTATTTACTATATGGAGTATCTTCTTTGGTTTCTTAGCGGCAAACTATCTTGGATTTTTTAATTACAATACTGTATTGAGTATCATTATACATATTTCAATACTAGCGCCATTAGCATTCACCAATGCAATCTTTATGGACGCAGAGAAAGATGGGCACAAATGGTTAGAGGAATGGAAGGAAGAGCAATCAAGATATAAGATAGTAGTCAACAGACTGAAGACTAAAAACTTAAAAATTTGGAACCCAAATAAAGAAGAATAAAGACTAGGTAGTATTTTTTAGTACTTAAGCACTCTCAATGAGAAAATATACAGTGTATTGCAAACAAAATTCAACGAGCATAGAGTTAGTGAGATAAAACAAAAATAAGAGGTCCATATGTTATTGAAAATACTATTTAGTTCCATATTTATATTGTTTCTCATTTCGTGTGGTTCAGAGCAAAATTTATCTAATCAAATGGAATCAGAGATCAATGAGAAACCCTCTGAATCAAATAAAGTTCAAATTAATTCAAATAATGAAACTCTTCTAATCGAAGAATCTGATGCTGAGGAATCATTGAATAATGATATGCAACCAATAACTCTTGCTCAAGCTAATATGAGTCAAAGTAACAATTGGGAGTTTACTGAATCAGAACATTATATGCGTCTAGTTCCAACTCAACCAACGATTGGTGGTCCTGATAAAATAGAAGTAGCTGAATTCTTCTATTATGGTTGTATCCACTGCATGACTTTTGAGCCAATTGTTAATGCATGGAAAAAAGATATTCCAAATAATGCACGTTTTGTTAGAGTACCAGCATTATGGAATCCTCTCCTGAGACTACATGGCAGGATGTATTATACAAAAGAGGTCTTAGTCAATAATGGAAAACTCAAGGATCCAGAGGGCTTTCGTGCAAGAATATTCAAAGAATATCATAATAAAAAGAATTTCATGACATCAGCGTCGGCAATTCAGAAAATTTTTGCTGACTTTGGAATAAGTGAAGATGATTTCAATAATACATTTGAATCATTTGAAGTTGCACAAAAATTAAGATTAGCGGACGATCTTGCAAGAAGATACAGTATTGCTAGCACTCCATCTGTAGTAGTTAATGGAAAGTATCGTACAAACGCGGGTGAGGCTGGGGGAAGCTACTCAAAACTATTAAATGTAATAGATGAATTAATTGCAAAGGAATCATTCAGATAAATTAAATCTGATCCGTGGAAATTATCTTCCAACCTGAAGGTTGTTTTCTCCAATACAATCTTTTGGTTTGAATAGTCTCATTGCCACCTTGTTGCAACTTTTGAGCGAACCTTGAGATAACCACTCCAGATTCAACTGGATCTGACATCAAATATAGGTCCTCAATTATCATCTTTTGATTATTAATAGATAACATATTGAAAAATTCAATCTCATCAATCAAATCATTTCTAGAATCTTCGTCATAGAATTTTAGGAATTTGTCCCTTTTTTTATCATTAAAACTTTTCCTCCAACCATCCAAAACGGTATGTAACTCATTTCGAATTAAATTTAACTGATTCTCAGTTTTCCAATTTATTGTCTTTACTACAATTATTGGAGTATTCATTGGCACCAAATATTCTGATAATTCAAGTAATTGCTTATTTTGGAGTGCCAAGCACCCATCAGTATCTCTGGGAGGGCGTTTTAAAATATCAGGATCAGTGCCATGAAGCCAAATACCATAGCCTGTTTTTTTCATATAGCGATCTAGAGAATTAGGGTAATCCAATGGATAGGCGGCAGCTCCATATCTTGAGGGTAATTTAGATATATCTAGTTTTTCTGTAATAAAATATATACCTAATGGAGTTTTTTTATCGCCTTGAATTTTTTTTCCTGAACCATTTTTACCAACAGACATATAATATTCTTGATTTTTAATTGGACGATTTTTTACAACGGAGTATTGAATTAATTTAGCATTCTCAATATCAGCAATGAATACACTTTCTGTTGATTTTGGGATTTCAATTAAGTATGCAGGATAAAGTTCCTCTGCATTTAAATTGATTGTATATCCAAGCTTGACAGTTAAGACTAATAATATAAACAATAATTTTTTTATGCTTAAAATCATTAATTATTCTTATTCATACCAACGGCAAGAGCATCAACAGCTATGCATCCAGATTCATTAATAATCAAAGGATTTATATCCAGCTCACTAATAGCATCTCTTAGCAAATGAACCATAATCGAGAATTTTTCTGCAATGTCACAAAAAGAATCTATATCATAAGGTTGGGTGCCGCGGTAGCCTATCAAGCTTTGTTTAAATTTTAATCTATTTAATAATTCTAATGCATAACTTTTATTAAATGGTGGGACTGCAAATACAATATCTTTCATTAATTCCGAATAGATACCACCCATTCCAAGAATCACAATTGGACCAAATTGAGGATCACACCGAACCCCCAAAATCATTTCTTGACCAGGTGCTAGCATTTTAGCTATTAATACCTCACATCCAAGATTTAGTTTCATTGTCTTATAGAGAACAATTAACTCTTGATCTGATTTGATATCTAGTATGACTCCATTTTTATCAGATTTATGATGCACCCCAGAGACTGCAGTTTTAAGAACTACCGGATAACCAATTTTCGAGGCAGCTCTGAGCACTTCATTTTCATTAGTCGCCATTTGATGTGCTGCGACAGGAATGCCAAAATCTGAGATCAGCTCTAGTGACTCATTCTCACTCATCACATTCCTATCTCTGAGTATAAATTGCCAGTGGTCAACTAATTTAGAATCAATTGCAATTGGGCATGAAGTATCTCGCTTGAAAAAATCTCGGTATAAAAATAATTTCTTTATTCCTATAAGAGTATTAGTCACGCCATCTAAGATTGGATAACCAGCATGTGTAGCATCTATAACGCTATCATCTGACCCAGTTCCTTGACGTGACGATACCAAAATAATTGGCTTATCATGCATTGTTTTTGCCACCTTCATATACTCAATGTAATCTGAATAAATTAATCCTTTTGGAGCTCGATTTAATATCAAAGCTGCAATCGAAGTATCTGGGTCTCCAAGCATTAATGTAGCACTTTTTGAAAATTGTTGAGATGCATTTGGGCCACCTCGGCTCCATACATCAAGTGGATTTATGGCTGGTAATTCAGGATCAATTACTTTCTCTAATTCTGTTACTGTATTCACATCTAATATCGTTAATGGAACTTTTGTCTCATCTGCCAAATCAACGAGCAGTTGTCTCTCGCCACCAGAATCATGCAATGTTACTAAGCCCCCATCACCAATAAGACCAAACTCTGAAAATAAAATTAATGCTGTCGCTAACTCATCCATATCTCGGACACGTTGTACACCATACTTATCGAATATCGCATCATATGTATCATCATCACCAGCCATAGCTCCTGAATGAGAGAGTGTGAGCTTTGCAGACTCTTTTGTTCGTCCTACTTTTAGAGCAACTATTGGGATTTTTTTATCGCGAGCTTTCTTAAGTGCTGATATAAACCCATCAGGATTACGCGCTGTCTCAATAAATAAACCAACTACCTTCGTCTCAGGTAGATCTAGAACAAAATCTAAGTATTGGTCCATGGTTACCGATAATTCATTGCCCGTCGATACAGCAAAATTAAATCTTAACCTCGCTTCACAATCTAATATACCGGACATCCCAGCTCCAGAATGACTAATTAAACTGACATTACCTGGAGAATAATGAGAACTACTATCAAAACCACATGCCCAAACATGATCCCTAATGTTATAAAAACCCATTCCATTTGCACCACAAACAAGAATTTCTGAATCAGCTATTTTCTTTTGCAGCCGGTCTTTTAAAAATGGTTTTTTATCATCATCCAGCACCAAGGATGAGAAAATAACTGCAGCTTTAATCTTTAAAGCAACAACTTCATCAAAAACTGACTCTAATCGTTGATCCCCAATAGCAAAAATTGCAAGATCAGGGATCTCTGGCAAATCTTTAAGATTCTTGAAGCATGAGATTCCTTGAATTTGTTTATAGGACGGATTAACCGGATAAATAACCCCTTTGTACCCGCCTTTGATTAGATTTAAGAGCGCCCATTCACCGACCGAATTGGGTTTTTCTGATGCTCCAATTACAACGACGGATTTAGCTCTTAAGAGAGGATCAAGATTATGTTGCAATATAATGTCTACCCAAAAAACATATCAATTGATAATTTAAAATGGTGCGGGTGGAGTCATTCCTCGTCTGGCCGGGAACCAAAAGGGCTTATCAACCACTGTTGCTTTCGCCATTACTCGATTCCAATGCATTTCTCGTTGATAATAAACTTCTACCCAAACATTATCACCAGGTTTTCCATGCGGTGTGCGAACAGTTCCAAGGGCTATATTTTGTTTACAAACAGGTGACCACGCAGCAGAAGTAATAAATCCAATTTCATCTGAATTCTTCTTATCATCAGCATAAATATATGAATTATCGGCTGTTTTATTACCCTCAATATCCAATTTTACCAATTGCCAAGTCGAACCTTCTACTTTTTCTTTAAGAAGTGCCCTGCGCCCATTGAAATTATCTTTATTAAAATCCACCAACCATTCCATACCAATTTCTAAGGGTGAGCGAGTTCTACCTGTTCTTACAGTAGTTTCTGCAGGCAAAAAATCCTCAAATGGTGCAAGATAACCTGCTTCCTTTCGGGCGAGGTCTAAAGCATGAGTACCAATCGCACGTATACCATGAAGCTTTCCAGCTTCAAATAAAGCATCCCATAAGTCTATGGCTTTTGTTGGATCGATCCATAACTCATATCCAAGATCACCAGTAAAACCTGTCCTAGATACCATTAACTCTACACCGAATATTTGATGATGAATTAAACCGAATGGTTTTAAAGTATCAAGACCATCAATTTCCATATTCTTTAATACACTATAAGATGTAGGCCCCTGAACAGCCAACGCAGCTATTTCAGCTGTCTCTTCCACAACATTAACATTGAATCCTATTGCTGCGGTTGTTAGCCAGGCTAGGTGTCTTTCCTGTGAACAAAGTCGATACTCACCTTCACGTAAATGAAATATTGTACCATCATCTATTACTTGCCCTTGATCATCACACCAAATTGCATATGCAACTCGTCCAGGTTTTATTTTTTTCATATCACGGGTAACTAATCGATTGAGATAATCGAGAGCATCTGGCCCTGTGATTCTATATTTTGTCATTGGAGTTATATCAAAAACACCCGTAGAATTTCTTATCGCAAAATACTCCATATCTTCACAATACAGTGCTTCAGCACTGCAATAACCAGCCCAATTATGCCAGGTATTCAGACTATCTAGTTCAGCTAAACGTGGATAAAAAGGAGACCGCAACCTACCTGTATTTATACCTACTGGGGTCATTATTTTTTCTCCCTTTTTAAAATTACCTGTGCCGCATTTCTGCCTGATGCTCCACTGACTCCTCCACCAGGATGAGATCCTGCTCCACATAAATAGAGCCCATCTATCGGCATTTGGTATTGCGCTGATCCTGCAACTGGCCTAACAAACATGAACTGATCTAGAGTAAATTCACCATGATGCCAATGTCCTCCAGTAATATGAAATTCTTTTTCAAGGTCTAAAGGAGTTAAAATCTCACAAGAAAGACTGCACTCCTCAATATCAGACATATATTGCTTCAATACTGAAAATATATCATTTTTAAAATTAGCTCGCGCCTCTTCATTCCAGCCAGATTTTTCCTGATAAGGTGCATACTGAACTACCGCCGACATGACATGCCCTTCCTTGGGGGCCAGATTACTATCATTGATGCTTGGAAATGTAATCTCTAATACAGGTAATGGAGAGCTTTCTCCATATTTTGCAGAGTTAAAAGATCTTTCGACATAGTTTTCATCTGGAGCAATTAGTATTCTCTGACCGTAATCTGATTCTGAAAATCCTTTAATTGTAGGTAACTTATTGAGCGCAACATGCAATTTTGCCGCATTACCATTCATTCGAATATTATCTATTCTATGTGTAAACCGAGTCTCCATGTTACGAGCACCTACCAACTCTAACATTGTCTTCTTTGGGTCAGCATTAGAAACTACGATTTCACTCTGATAAATAGTGCCATCATCAAGCTCAACACCATTAGCATTGCCTTTTTCAATAATTACTTTTCTAACTTTTGCATTTGTTATAATTTCAACCCCAGCAGCTTTAGCTGATGCGCTGATTGTGTTGGTTACAGCCCCCATTCCACCCTCAGGGACCGCCAATGTTCCATGTTTTCCAGCCATTCTATAAAGATAAGTCAAGATTGTATTTGGGGATCGAGGTCCTAGGTGAGTTCCCAGAACTGCATCTAAGCTTAATCCACCTTTTAATAAAGGATTTTCAAAGCGCTCATCTAATTCATCAAAGATGTTCATGCCAATAAGACGGAGAAATTCGCGCATTTCAATCTTCCCTATTTTGCGGAGATCAAAACCCAGCATTGCGAGAGTAAATAGGTCTTTCTTATTTTTTGTACCTAATCTTGGTGGTGGTTTATTGAGATATTTATTTAATAAGTCTGAAAATTTAGTCATTCGTTTATAAAATTCAGAGAAATTCTTTTGATCACTTTCGCTCACACCCGAAACTTCACTACCACGATAAGTAACATGGTCTCCAGTTTTTGATAACACTTTTGTAGATAAATTATTACTGGCAAGATTGATATTTAAATTCAAATCTTTTTCTACTTGGGGTTGCATTTTATACAATAAATGAGCGCATGCAGAGACTGAATAACCATCAGCAAACTCTCTAGTAATAGCTGCACCACCTATTTGGTCATTTGCCTCCAAAACCAAAACTTTTTTTCCAGCTTTTGCAAGTAAAGCAGAACACACAAGACCATTGTGTCCTGCACCTATAACTATCGCATCATATTTATCAATCATCGCCAAAATTCTCAGGTACGGTATTTTTTAATTTTAAATCATAAAGTATTTCACGAGCTGCATTAGCTCCTGGTGCTGCCATTACGCCTCCACCTGGATGAGTACTTGAACCGCACATATAAAGCCCATTGACTGGTGCACGATACTGAGCATATCCAGGTACAGGGCGATTAAATAAAAGCTGATCCATAGTTAATTCACCATGAAAAATATTGCCTTCTGTAATTCCTATTTGATCCTCAATATCCTGAGGAGTCCGTGTTTCAACATGTAAAATTAAATCTTTAAAATCAGGACTATAATTAGATATTTGATCAATAACACTTTTAGTAAATGCATCTCTTTCTTCAGAAGTCCAAGCTCTTCCTTCTATTTGAGCCGGGCAATATTGAACAAAGCAGCTCATAAAATGTTTACCTGGTGGTGTCATTGTCGGATCTACTGCACTCGGTATTGTGCAATCAATATAAGGATCTTTTGACCATGTTCCATCTTTCCAGTCATCATAAGCACGTTCCATTCGCTCCATAGAATCAATGAAATGCATATCTGCATGACCAATTAATTCACTGCCAGGAGGTAATGCAGGGAAAGTAGGCATTCCATCTAGTGCAATATTCAGCTTGCCAGATGATCCTCTTATTTTAAAATTCTTGACACGATTATAAAAGCTTCCTGGAAGATCTTTTTCATCCATGCAATTTAAGAATGTTCGTTTTACATCCATATTTGAAACTACTACCGGGGCAAATATCTCTTCTCCACTTTCTAGAGCAACACCTTTCACACGATTGTTTTTAACAATTATTTGATCAACGCCTGACTCTGACCGTATCTCTCCACCATATGATTGAAAAGCTCCAGCCAATGCATTTGAAACAGCTCCCATTCCTCCACGAGCAAAGCCCCAACTACCTACATTGCCATCTACATCACCCATATAATGATGCAATAGAACATAAGCAGTTCCGGGAGAATGAATACCCAATGCAGTACCAATAATTCCACTTCCAGATAAAGCAGTCTTAATAACATCAGTCTCAAAATATTCATCCAGATAATCAGCTACACTCATGGTCCAGAAACGAATTGCTTCGTATAACCGATCCTCACCTAATTCAAGAAATTTATTCCCTAGTAAAATTAGTTCTTTTATATCTCTTGGTTTAAAAGAAGTTGGATCTGGAGCTGTTCTCAGTAAAAAATTCCTAATTAGACGGCATTGACGCATGGTGTCAGTCGAATATCTTGTGTAGGCATCTGCATCATGCTTGGAATGCCTTGCCATTTCACGATGTGCGGCCTCTGGATCATGATATGAGCCAAAATAATCACCATTCTCCATAAATTGAACTGAACCACCATAAGGAGTTATTTGTAAACCATGTTTATGTAATTCAAGATTTCTATAAATTTCAGGTCTGAGTAGACTGCATACATATGAGCAATTTGAATATTTCCAATCTTGGTATAATTCACGACTCACAGCCGCGCCACCTATATAATCATTTTTCTCTACACACAAAACATCCATTCCAGCTTTAGCTAAAAATGCTGCATTTGCGAGACCATTATGTCCTGCACCAACTACTATCGCATCGTACTTTTTCATATATTCATATCACTCTATGAGTTAACTCTTAGTTTATTACTTGTAATGTCTACTGCTTCTTCGAATTTGTCCAGAGTTTCTTGCAAGCATTTCATATCATGAGACTCAGAGAGAAACCATGGCTCTCTCGAGTCAGGCTCAACTAAAACTCCAAGATCATGCAGGTGTGGTGCCAATGCATCATAAAAATCATAATCTGAATTCAACCAGCCTCGATAATCATGAGGAACTTCCTCCGCAAAAAATAAACCCATCATTGAAGGATGGCCAGAAAAACTATGCGGTATTCCTCTTGCGGCTAGAAGCTTACTCATACCCTGTTGTAATCTTATACCATAATTTTCAATATTTTTTAACGCATTAGTTTCATCTAATATTTCAAGAGTCTTAGCAGCAGCCGATAGTGAGACTGAATGACCAGTAAAGGTTCCTCCATGCACAACTCCATCACCACCAATACACCGCATGATGTCTTCACGCCCTGCAATTACTGCAATTGGATAACCATTTCCCATGGCTTTAGCAAATGTACACAAATCTGCGGTTACTCCATAAAGCTCCTGAGCACCTCCTTTAGCTACTCTAAATCCTGTTTTTACTTCATCAATAATCAATAAAACATTATATTTAGTACACAAGGAGCGTATGTCTGTCATGTATTGCTGATTGGCACTGATACTGCAGCAATTACCCATTATGGGTTCGACTAGAAAAGCGCCGATATTATCTCCATGTTTTTTAAATATGTCTTCAACAGCATCAGCATCATTTATTGGTGCGGTATAGTTAAGTTTTTTTGTAACTTTTGGAATGCCATCTCCATAGGGTAATAATTCAGGATCACCGCTATTCGGATCCCAGTCTTCTATTTCGGAATACCACATCACTTCACTGAAGACCCCGTGATAGCCACCTTCTAAGATGATATGACCATCCTTTCCTGTATAGGCTCTCGCAATTCTTAATGCCGCCATCACTGCTTCTGTTCCTGAATTTGAAAAACGCACCAATTCAGCAGCTTTTACCATACCACTTATTCGAGTGGCAATCTCAAACTCAAGTTCCGTCGCTAATGCAAAAACTCCACCAATATTCATCCCATCTTTTGCGGCTTGATCGACTCTTGAATCTGCATATCCAAGGATAATTGGGCCATACCCTAAACGGTAATCAATATATTCATTATCATCAAGATCCCATATACGCGCACCTTTACCACACTTTATATATAGAGTTTTGTCATCGCCCCAATAACGGAAATTCGATGAAACACCCAAAGGTAGCTTAGTTATAGCTTTCTCAAATTGTTCGTTGGATTTTTTAAGTTTACGCGGAGCCATTTCTTACATCCCATCCAAACCACGTTTATTGAGTGAGCGTGCAATTATTAATTTTTGAATTTCACTTGTTCCTTCCCAGATTCTATCGCAACGTAATTCACGGAAGAAACGTTCAGCGACATTTTCACGCATATAACCTCGGCCACCAAAAATTTGAACCGCTCTATCTGCAATTCGATTCGCAGCTTCTGAGACAAATAACTTAACCATTGAACAGCGGTTATGAAGAGTTTTTACATCCATCTCATCATCATCAGCAGCAGCGGCCTCATACGTCATCAGTCTCGATGCCCAAAGTTCAGTCGCGCTATCAGCGAGCATAAATTGTATTGCTTGTTTTTCACTTAAAGGAGAACCATCAACAATTCTGATGTCTGCAAAGTCTTTCGCTTCCTCTATCAGCCTCGCAGCGGCACCACAACATCTAGCTCCAATCATAAGTCTCTCATGTCTAAACCAACTGTGTGTATATGACATTCCATCCCCTGGCTTACCGACTCGATGATAGTCTTCAACTCTTACATCCTTAAACAAGTAGGTAGGATGATGGGCCGCATATGTATGACTAAATAATGGAGAGGCAATCATTTCAATTCCAGCTGTATCTTTATCCACCAAAAATAAGGCATCTTCATCTTCATCTGGTAAATAAGCTTGAAACCAAAAGAAATCAGCTAAATTAGCGCTAGTTACAAACCATTTTTCACCATTTAATACATAGCCACTATCGATCTTTTTTGCAGTTGATTTTAAATTTGCGACGTCTGAACCAGATTCTGCTTCAGTGATGGCATAACAATCTTTTCTCAAACCATGAACCATTGGTAATATATATTCCTCAATTTGTCGTTCTGAGCATGCTTGAAACATCCAAGATTGAGCTTCTGGAAAACACCAGGATAATGCATTTGTCACTCTCCCTAATTGCTCCCAAATTGCAACCTGTTCAACCATAGAAAGTTCCAATCCACCATATTTCTTAGGAACATCTATTGCCGTAAATCCTAAGTTAACAGCCCGCTCTTTATTGCGTTTTGTAATCTCCTGGGGAAGCTCACCATGATTTAATTCAGCTTGCACTTCATGTGGCTGAAGAAAATTATCTGCATATTCACGAGCAACTTTCTGCCATTTTTTTGTATTCTTATTTAGATTTATTTCCATAATTTATACAGAAATTCTTTCAGCTAACTCTTTTAAAATCCACTGAATATAAACACTCTCAGCATCTTCCATCCCAGAAAAAGGACCAGGCCTATAATATCTTGAAGCGACTCCTTTACGATTATTAACAATTATAGTTTTATCAGCTTCAGTCGTAATATCCCATAACCACATCAATTGCTCTTTATCATAATCCTTTCCTTCTTCAGCATCATTTCTCACTAGCCAGTAAATTTCACATTCACTCTTATCTATATCTACAGGTGTAAATACATAAGCAACTACATGATCACTATACGCAAGAAGGAATGTAAAAGGTCCCAAGGCAAAATCTGACGCTCCACCATCATAACCCGTAAAATTTCCCAATAATGGTGCAATTGGTTCTCCATCCTTACTTCCAGTTTTATAACCCTCAAACAATGCAGTTCGACTATAACCATAACCCTGCTCACCCTTAGGAGCTTTAATGTCGATACAATCAATTTCAATATCTTTTAATCCACAATGCTCCATTTTTTTGATCATATGGCCTTGAACTCGATCACGCTTATTATCATCAAGAGTTAAAGTATGCATCTTGGCATAATCTGGATGGGCAGTAGCACAGTGATAACATTCCTGATAATTTTCAACCGATAATTTCCAATTAGCATCAATAGGGTAAGTTTTTTGAGCTGCTACTTTAAGATTTTCAAAATCAAACATCGCCATTGGTTCTTTCAAATCAGTCTTTGCTCCATCCAATGAAGGCGGCGAATCAGAGAAACAAATAAAAATCATTCCATGCAAAACATCAATAGAGAGTTGATGAAGGCTATAATCTGCTTTATCGAAATCACTTGGCATATTTCGTGCCGCATTTAATTTTCCATCTATGCCGTAAACCCAACCATGATAGGGACAGCTGAATTTCCTCGCTGAACCTTGCTTTTCCAAACAAACTAGTGAGCCACGGTGGCGACAAACATTAGCAAATGCACTTAGTGAGCCATCTTTTGCTCGCACAATAATAGCTGATTCATTAGCAACATTTAGTACTTTAAAATCCCCAGTATCTGGAATTTGAGACTGATGTCCTGCGAAAATCCAATTTTGTGTGATTATATGATCTAACTCTAATTGATAGATATCTGGATCAGTATAAAAACTCTGATCAAGAGACCATCCAGGTTTTTGAGATGTGATTAAGTTTTTTATATCCAGTTTTTGATTCATAGTTTGCATATTACGATCGTGCCTCATTCGGGTATATTCTAAAGATTTTCATTTTACCCTTTCCTTCATAAATAAGGTTAGAAAATTTCGTATTATGAAATTTATTAAGATATTTAATTATACACATTCTTTTAACGTGAGAATATTATGTTAAGTTAAAGGAAATTATAATGAATCAGAGTAATTCACGGAGCAACAAATGAGAAAAATTCTAGTTTTATATCTATTAACTGTATCAATCATTGGTTGCCAACAAGATCCCAGTGTCTTTGTTAATAATCAAACTTTAGTTGGAAATTTTCATGAAGATACAGAAATTGCTGTCTTTCTGGGTGTTCCTTTTGCAGAGCCACCTTTAAAAGATTTGAGGTGGCATAAACCGGTGCCTTTTAAAGCAAAAAACTCAGTTCGAAATGCTCAACAATTTTCCTCAGCCTGTATGCAGAAAATGGGTATTCTGGAATGGTATCGAGATTTAGCAGAAATTTTTGTGAATGATCGCAATGTCGTCACTGATCTTGCCACTGATGAGGATTGCTTATACTTGAACATCTGGACACCAACTTTAGATAGCTCTGCTAATTTACCTGTAATGGTTTACATTCATGGCGGCAGTAATGACAGTGGTTGGTCATTTGAACCAAATTATCACGGGCACGCATTAGCACAAAAAAATGTTGTAGTTGTAAGTATCGCTTATAGATTAGGTAGCTTTGGTTTTTTGTCACATCCAGATCTAGACAAATCTAACGGAATAGCTAATTTTGGTCTCTGGGATCAAGTTGCAGGCTTACAATGGATTAAAGATCATATTGCTAAATTCGGTGGTAATCCTAATTTAATTACAGCCTTTGGTGAGTCAGCTGGAGCACAAGATATTTTAGCTTTAATGTTCGCGGCTCCTGCGAAAAATCTTTTTCAGCAAGCCATACTTCAAAGTAATGCTGGTTTTGGTTTGCCTGAAGAAACTGAAGGTAATGGGCATGTTAAATCTAGTATTACAAATGAGCAAGATCGTGGAATAACTCTCGCTAAAAGCTTAAGTAAAAATAATATTCCACTCTCTTTAAGTGAATTAAGAGAAGTATCTGCTTCTAATATTTTAATGAAATACCATGAAATATTTCCAAATTATTATCATTCTCCAGCGGTAGATGATCAATTAATAAAAACTGCTACATGGAATGATATCCATCAAAAAGACTTATCCCATATGAAAGTAATTATAGGTACGAATGCTGATGAATATTATGCTAATACGCCAGAAGAAAGTGACCAAGAAATGGTCAAAAATATTACCTCAATGCTATTTAAAGGAGAAAGTGAGATAGCATTTAATGCTCTCAAAAATGAAAGTGATCCAAGAAATTCTATAGATCGATTATATACAGCTGATGGCATGTTATGTCCTTCTGAAGTATTAGCTGAGCGAATTACATCTGATAATGGAAATAGCTGGGTCTATTATTTCAACCGAATTAGAGAGGGTGAGGCGGCACAGCACCCCATGATTAGAGCTTATCATGGGGCAGAATTACCTTATGTTTTTAATACTCATGATAAGTGGATGACTACCAATGAGGTGGATTTAAAAATTACTAATATTATAACTGACTACTGGATCAATTTTGCCAAAACGGGTGACCCGAATGGTAAAAATGTTCCTAATTGGCCAATGTTTGATGATGATAATAATCTTGTACAAAGCTTTGGTAACAGTGTTCAGACAATCCCTTCAACAGAGCCTATTTTATGTAAATTATATTCAGCTAGAGACAAAAGTTAATGTTAAGTAAGGTTAAAATTTATGTATCTTGGTTTAGATCTCGGCACATCATCAGTTAAAGTCATAGTTATTGATGACGATGGAGTGACTGTGGCACAGTCTAGTTGCTCATTGTCTATCTCTCATCCACATCCATTATGGAGTGAACAAAATCCTGATGATTGGCTAAAAGCAGCTGAAAAAAGTATTTCAGGTATCCCCAAACAGATTCGAGAGAATATTCAAGGTATAGGACTTTCTGGTCAGATGCATGGTGCCGTCTTAATAGATAAGAAAAATCGACCATTAAGACCAGCGATACTCTGGAATGATGGAAGATCGTTCAAAGAATGTCATGAGATGGAAAAAAATAACCCTCAACTTCGTGCAATAACTGGTAACCAAATCATGCCAGGATTTACAGCTCCAAAAATAGCTTGGCTGGAAAAACATGAACCTCAAATTTTTTCCTTAATTCATAAAATACTTCTTCCTAAAGATTATTTAAGGCTCATCTGGAGCGGAAGATATGCCACTGATACCTCAGATGCTTCTGGAACATTGTGGCTCGATATAGAAAAAAGAGTTTGGAGTGAGGCTGCAATCAATACCTCAAAATTATCTCTAGAGCAATTACCTGAAATATTTGAAGGGCATGAAATAACTGGATTAACCTCACAAGCAACTGCACAAAAACTAGGAATTCCTATAGTACCTATTATCGCTGGGGCTGGAGATCAAGCTGCTGGCGCAATTGGTTCTTCAGTTATAAATCCTAATGATGCATCACTAGCTCTTGGCACGTCAGGTGTAATTTTTATCGTTACGGACGGGTTTCTACCAAATCCTCTTCAAGGAACTCATGCTTTTTGTCATTCTATTCCTAGTACATGGCATCAGATGGCTGTGACCCTATCTGCCGCTTCTGCGGTCGATTGGTGCGCCAATCTTACTGGATATGTTACTCCAAGTGATGCATATGATGATGCTGAGAAAAAAGGAAGTTCAGAAAAGGTTATGTTTTTACCTTATTTGAGTGGCGAAAGAACACCACATAATAATCCACATGCTAGTGGCATGCTCTATGGTCTGAAAACCTCAACTGATAGAGCAACCATTATCCATGCAGCACTTGAAGGAGTTGCTTTTGCATTAACAGATGGTCTTAAAGCACTGATCAATGCAGGAGGTCAATGTGATTCAATCTCAGTCATCGGAGGAGGATCAAGATCAACATACTGGGGTAAAATTATTGCAAATTGCCTCAATAAAACTTTGA
>MDTC01211847.1_pt1 | contig 37467 bp, 47 predicted proteins | sample 811181 | NCBI WGS metagenome assembly MDTC01 (sample SAMN05326644, study PRJNA326480) | marine metagenome | isolation source: seawater | place: Pacific Ocean: North | collected 2011
GTTATCGAACTCAAACGGACCGAATATAGCCGGTTTAAAAGAACATTGGAAAGTCAGCGGTATAAACGAAGGCAGAGATAAATCTTGTATCAGAGATTGTCGAGTATGGTATAATTACTCTAATTGTGACAACGAATCACATTGTTTGGCGTTTAACAGTTATGATGCTTGCGAGGATGTCACACACAAAGGCGCAAGTTGGGATTTTTCAAAAAAAAATTAATATAGATAAGAATGTACCTATTTTATTTTGACAACGTAATTAATGGCTTGGCGTAGCCTGCCCACGGTTCGGAAAGCATTAGCTCCAATTAACAAAAATATTCCTGATAATCTTATAGGAATTCATGGATATCTATTTGATATCTCTGGCTTTAATCATCCTGGGGGAAACATTTTCACTCATTCTGCTTTGGGTACTGACGCCACTGCCCTATTTCATACTCATCATATGGATTTCAAGAAAGCTCTCGCCGTTCTTGAAAAAATTCCGCAAAAAGGTTCGTATGAACAAACTATTCGCTATGATTTCTCAACTTATGAACAAATAAAAGACTTGTACACATTTAACAAAAAAATGAAGCAACGGGATTTTCCAATTCACGCGTGGATGTATTTCTCTCTGTCTGTATTTCTTCACATAAACCAATGCGTGTCTGATGATGTATTATGGTTATTTCCATCTGCTATTATTAGCACAATAGCTGGAGGCTACGGCCACAACGGCGTTCACGTGATGTCTCCTGAAGCTATTCTTCTCGATTGGAACGGACTGTCTGCCTACGAATGGTTATTCGAACACGTGATTTCTCACCACATGCACACAAACACGGACAACGACCACGACGCGATTTCTATGGAACCGTTTATAAAATGGCTTCCACACAGACCGAGAGGATTATTGAATCACAAGATATTTGAGCATATTTTATATTGTGTAGCTGAAATAGTTGTTTCCATTAATGGAATTTTTATTCATCGAACGAGATGGCAATTCAAAAATCCGCACGCTCCACTATGGTTGAAATTGGCTCCGTTTCTTTTTATAATAAGAGTAGCTAGTTTATGGTATTTTAAAGGACTCTTAGTAACACTAGCAACGTTGGCATTAGCCAGTTATATGTTTTCATATTTAGCACATTTAAATCACGAACGACATTTGCTTCCAAAATCAGATGATTTTTACAAAAATCAAAAAAGCACAACCAGAAATATCATTAATACGTGGAATTTACCAGCACCATGGCTATTGTTTTTAGATAGACAAGTGACACATCATTTGTTTCCAACAATTAATCACGAAAACTTAAAAATAAATATGAAAAAATATAATTAATGAAAATCGAAAACGAAGCTTTTAACGAACAAATGAAATCCACATATTGGGATTTATATAATAAACACGGACCGGGTATTCTCGAAATAACTGTGGTTGAAAAAGAAAATAGGTGCGATGTTAATTATATTTTGGAAGAAAATTGGACGAACGAACATAAACAAATAGCTGAAGATCATAAAGAAAGTATCCCTTTAATTTTCAAAGAAAGCACTTAAAAATTCTAAAGCATTAAATGATATGTATAAAAAAGCTGGAGTTGATATTGCAAAAGGTGATCAAATAGCAAACTTCATAAAAAGAAAAATAAATCCATCTATCAGCACTGGATTTAACGGAACAATTCCTATAAATCCAACCCAATCAATAGTCGGATCGACAGACGGAGTCGGGACAAAATTAAAATTAGCATTTCGAGAAAACAAACACGACACTATTGGAATTGATTTAGTAGCGATGAGTGTAAATGACGTTATATGTTCTGGAGCAACTCCAATAGGGTTTTTTGATTATATAGCATCTTCAGATACAAGAGTTGATATAGTAAAAGATATCCTATTTGGAATACAATCAGGATGCGATATTTCGAATTGTAAATTGTTAGGGGGAGAAACAGCGGAAATGCCAGGGTTTTACGAAAAAAATGAATACGATTTAGCTGGATTTGCAATAGGATTGATAGAAACAGAATCAATTATAGACGGGTCAAAAACAACGGAAGGAGACCTTATTGTTGGAATACCATCATCTGGAATTCATTCGAATGGATATTCACTCGTGACGGATTTACCATATCAGAGCGAATTTCTCACACCAACTAGAATTTATACAAAAGAAGTAGAATTATTGAAGAAATATAATGCCAAGTCGTTGGCTCATATCACGGGTGGCGGATTTCAAAATATTTATAGAGGAATTCCAGATGAGTTTACGGCATTGATAGATAGTTCATCGTGGCAAGTACCAGATGTTTTCAGATTAATACAGAATTCCAAGAATATCGATACCCAAGAAATGTATAGGATATTTAATATGGGAATTGGTATGGTGTGTATAATTCATCCAGATGATCTGGAACAGCTTATATATGATGGGGTGTTTGCAGATATGAAGATAATTGGAAGAATAATAAAAGGGGTCAATAATGTTTTAATCTATTGAACTATATCCAATGAACTGTATCCAATGTCGAATAACTCTTGAGCAAATTCGGGAGTATAATCTACTGTCAACATCGGCTTTTCTACATTAATTAATATTCTTTGAAAATGATTTTCAATTTTCAATCTATCTCTTACGGTATCGACAATCATTCCAATGTATGATACGAACGAATCTACATCGCTCGAATCATAGTTTTTGGAATTTAAGCATATTGTTAAAACTTCTTCGTTATCACAGTTTTCAAACGGTTGACACGGCTCGTCGTTACAAAAACAACCGTCAATGTAATAATCCCCGTTGTATTTAATTTTAGTAAAATACAACGGTACGCACATACTTATTTTTATAGCCATTCGTACACTCATATCCGGTGTATGTTCATGGCTGAAGAATTCATATTTCTTTTTCGAAATATTGGTACCTGTCACTATTAAATTGATTTTTGTTTGTTCAAATAATTCTTGGAACGTTGGGTCTGGATTTTTCATGAATGTATCTAAATGTTTAGACATCTTGTCTTGTAGTAAAGATGCATCATCGATTCCATTGTATTTGAAAAGGTTGTCTAACTTCCACGTCTTTTGACTCAAAAGTGGTTCACATTTACACATTTCAAACATTTCTTCCGAAGATAATCCAATTGCTTTGAATAACGCAATGTATGAGCCTATCGAAACTCCCGATATTGAATCTATATGATCTAATTTATGATGTTCTTCTAATTTATGAAGAAGCCCTAACATTGCTAATCCATTTGATCCTCCTCCCGATAGAACGAGTTTTCTTATAGGAACATTGCTTGGTTTCATGATATTCATTTAGACGAATAAAAAAAAATATCTTTATATATTATAAAGATGGGAGGAAGTTGCCAAAAGGAAGCTGTCAAACCCACTGATATGAATTCAACTATAACAGAATTTGATAAATGGAGAAAGACATCATTAGGAGGCGAGTTTAATAAACCAGTATCCAGTTCAAAGCCTTATGGCTCAGTTGTGGCGAATTGGAATGAATGTAAAAACGCATTAAAACCTAATTCTGATGTAAAACAGGTGGTCTATAATAGATCTAGCAAAGCGTGTTATCCATCGAGTGACACGAGCCCAGACGACGTGGATGGAAAAGGGGGAGAGAATACTGGTTGGATTAGCGCGCAGAAAACAGGTGGCGACATTGTGGCACCATTCGTAGGAAGTAGATCTATGAAATATGATAAAAAGGTTTATATGGTTATAGTTTTATTAATCCTAATGATTGTTTTTAGAAAGAAATTGAAGAAATTATTCAAGAAGCGCTAAAGATCTGAAGCGCCCAGTCTTTTAAGTACGTTTGTGTACTTTACTTCTCTGTTATCAAATATAAAAGCTGCGCCTTCTTTTGCTGCTTTTTCGTCTCTTAAAAATTGTTGTAGTAACGATTCTATTTGGTCTTTTTTCAACGCGACGGTCGTCTTTCTCGGCTTCATTTCTAAGGCGCCGCCTTCTTTCAAATTACAAAGAAGCTTGTCGTTCTCGGACATAAAGTTGACAATAAATTCTTGGAGTTTGCGTTTTCTTTTATTCTTTTCGTTAATAGTTTTACGTATTTCAGCCAATTGATCGTGAATAGATACCCATTCTTTTACGGCATCTTTGAATCTTTCAGCGTCGCTGGGAGCCTCAGACTCGGCGTCGCTCATATTTATTAAAAACAACAATTGTTTAAATAATTGGAATATAACGAGGTTTGTCTAAATCATATAGATTTACCTTAAATTTTCCGGAATATCCATCTATTCCTAATGTATCGTCTTCGTATAGTTCTTTACATCCCAACCCATCGGAACACTTTTTACCTCCTATGTTTATAGGAATTCGTACGCCTCTATTGCCGTCAGACATAGTATAATAATTCCATTTATCAGAGCCTCTGTGTAATCTTCGTCCAAATAGAGGAATGATATTTCCTGAATCGTTCGACATCATTCCAACTTGACGGTAGGGCTTCACATATTGGGTATTCATATTAATAGGCATTCGTCTTATTGGGGAGTTTGAAAATTTCTGAGAAACTTTCTGAACGTTTAATTGATTATAAAGCACGAAACTGGCAACGCCGATCGCTGATATAATTATTATGGTGTTTGTAGAACAAGGACTGCGGTTATTTCTCATTAAATATTGAAAGAAAATATTAATGAAAACAAAAGAAGAAAGGCTTAGAGAGATTATGGAATGTATGAAAAAGCTATTCGAAATAGGAATAGATATGAAACACGAATCTATAATTTCTTTCAAAAAAATATCAAATGATTTTGTACAAAATGAAACAAATATGAGTGGCAAATTACATTTATCTGAATATGATAGAACATTAGTGTACAAATTAAGCAATACGAGACAGAGTGTTATTAAATTAGAACACTCAATTAATGAACGTGTTTGACACAAAAGGCAGAGCCTTTTGCGAAAATGACAAAGCGTCTATTTTTGACCCAAAAGGCAGAGCGTCTATTTTTGACATTCCAGAAATAAAAAGGAAAATATTATTGCTCAAGCTTTTACAAGAAGAAAAAGATGAAATGATTTCTCACGTCCATAATAGAATTATTCAGAAATGGTATCTGTACTGTTCGTGTAATCAATGTGTTTTAAAAAGAATAAGATCGTTTGATAGAGAAACTGACGTTGGTTGATATTATAGTGTTTCTATTTCATCCAATACTGATAGTTTTGGAGACCACTCTTTTAGTTTCAATACTATCTTCTTCAACTCTTTAATTTTAATATTAAAATTGACAATTTCACAATATCTGGGTTTCGTCATATTTCCAAGTATATATTCCAGGCTTTCCAAGTATTTATTTATAAATTTAATGAATTCATTGATGTAATGCTTATGATAACTGGTAATTTTTTTAGGATACGGCCTCTCCTCACGAATTTCAGATTGACGTAATAGTAGATTAGTTGATGCTGTTTTATAGAATACATCATGTTTGTATAGTCTGTGTTTCCTGAGTTGAAGATAACAAAAATCCTGGGTTTCTAATTCGTCAATATAACATATATTTTCACCATCAGTATCCATTACATGATCTTCAAATCTTTTAGTTTCATCAGATCCATCTTTAAAACTCCATTGTAATAAAGCATCTAAATTTCCTTGTAAATTTGACAACCAAGATGAGAGAGACGAGTTAAAACACGTTGCGTATTTTGATGTTTTTCCAAACTTATTTGAAATAAGAATTTGAATTTGCTCTAACATTCGCCGCACATTACATGTGTCACGACCTAATTCACACCAAGGATCAATACCTGTTAGGTCAGATGAAGGAAGGACAATCTCCTTTACTATATCAGTGTTCATTAAATATTAAAAGATTCGATTTTATAAGCTCCTTATATTTAAATGATAAGGGACCGCATCCGCGCAAAAATTGAAAACGGGCTATTTAATCAATGAGAGATTGAATGGTTTCTATAATCTCGATGAAAGAAACAAAAATCAAGTACGACTTTCGCGTTCTCGCTGCCACCCAGCCTAAGTCAAAAGTGGCTTTGCCACTTTCGCGAAAACCGAAGAAGAAGTCGAAGTTGGCCAAGTTCTTGAGGGGAAGCAAAAAAGTGACACACTCGTCTTATGATTTGATGTATAGAAGAACAATTTTAAATTAAAATGTTAAAATTCAAGTAAAAAGATTGGGGGCCCACCTCCGCTCCAAAAATTGAAAACGGGCTATTTAATCGAGCGGCGTCTGTAGACTTTTTACTATCAATATGAAGCGCAAACAAGGAGAAGTCCCTACCAAGCGTCCTCCTTATGGATTCAAGGGAGTGTATCAGCATTTCAATTATACTCGCACCAGCGAGTTGAAGATTCAATGTTTTGTTTATATGCTGACTCCGAAATCTGAAGATGTCAAATTGAATTTGAAAGATTTTTTCAATTCCAATTTGACGGACTTTTCATATTTTGAAGGGTTTCAATTTATCGAATCAGTCGTTTTGAAGCCCAAAGGCAAACTGGGAGAATATTACAAAAAATATGATATCGCAAACAATTCTTTGGAAACAAACGATAAATATTGTGACCGAGATATTGGATCCATGACGTTCAAATTGGCGTCCAATACGGGAACAAAAGTCTCGATATTTCTTTATCCCAACGGAAAAATGAAAATCTCTGGATTTGGAATCGAAGTTGAAAATTTCGATACATGCATCAAATCCATTTGGGAGGCCATACAAAACAAATTCTTTTTCGACTTTATGCTCTATAGCTCAGATGGAGAAGTCAATTACAACGAACCCGAAATATGCAATATCAACGCGACCTATTCTATTGAACCAATTCAAGGCAATTGGAACCAAAAATGCGGAGCAATCGCAAAGTCGCCGCACATAAACCGAGTCATGATGCCTACGTTCGAAATAGGCAGAAGCGCCGCTATTCAATGCTACATTTACCCGAAGAGAAAATCGAGCGCGGTGTTCGACCCCAGCGGCAACGTGCACCTCCTCGGCTTCAAGACTATAGATGAATTGAAAAAAGCGAAAGAAATAGTCAAATCAACGATCGAAACACCCGATACGTTTTAGATTGTTTTTAATAAAATCAATTATCGTTTCCCACCAATTAGGAGTTTCGGCGATGTCGCTTTTAGTTTTTAGAAAAATAGAATCGTTGTATTTGATACATTCTTCAATATCTGGACCGTTGGTCATGCTTTAAATTAAAGAAACTTTTAAAAAAATCAAGTTATTAATTTTTTAGTTATTAAATATTTTAATAAGGTTTCAAAATTAAATGAATGCGAAAGAATATTTAGAAAAAGCGCGCGTTGTCGCCAGACGTCTGGCAAAAAAAGGTCCAGTCGCGGCAGACGATGTGCAAAAGAAATTCCCCAGACCGGATAATTTAAATCCCAATATTTTAGGGGGGTTATTCACGAAAGAGTTTAAACACGTGGGTTATAAAAAATCTACATTACCAAAAGCTAAGGGAAGAATTATAAAAATATACAAATTATGTCAGTGACGCTTTCCTGTAATGGTTCAGTAAACCGACCGGGTTTTTGTACCCCGCTCCTTTGACCATCTTTCTATATTTCTCCATGGTGTCTATCTTTTCCAGAGTAGTTTCAAGGAGTTGGATAATAAAGTCGTAATGCTCAAGTTTGTACTGGTTGTCTGTTTTTGATTTTATATTTTCAAAATAACTAATGAGCGTTGAATTCTGAGAATAGTGCTCCAAGGTAGACGAAGAATTGTTACACAATTCTTCGTCTTCACTGTCAATATCATCAAGAGACATTTTTATATTAATCAACGACCATGGTCTTTAGGCGGTGATGTAAATAAACCCAGCCATAACAATACACCAATCGTTTCAAACACCATTATTTGATTTTTAGATCTGAATCAAATCTACAGTGTGTAGTCTTTCTTCACAATTTGTTTCTAATTCCTTACATATTTGTTTATCAGTAAAATATATAAGCGCGCACCAGACCATTAACAAAGGAATTATTACAGATTCATGATAAGCATAATTTCCTAATATCATTGCGAACGATCTAATTAAGACGTCTGGTATAGGTTTCCATCGCAGAGTTTTTGAAAATCTAGCGTTTATCATTTCTTTTGAAGGATCGAATAATAAAAAACTTATAAATGTTCTGCCATATCTTGTAACATCTGCGTATTTGTTTACAGATTTGTCGAATGCATATAAAAGTAAATGAAACATTGGAGATGCAATCGCAGTTGTTCGCCAATCTGTTGATTTGAATATAAAGCTCGCGACCGCAGAGCACGCCAACGCTATGCCTACTTTCCCAAATTGTACTTGATAAATTGCGTTAGATAATCCATCTGGCATTGAGTAATTTCCAGTAGATTCGCACAGATATGATTCTATAAAAACCAACCCAGAAATAAAGTAAATAATTGAATTCTTTAAAGCTGGTCTTTTACTTCCTTCGTCACTGTCTGTTTCGTACTCTTGTGTAATTCCACCGATGAATATAGATAATCCGCCGCAAAGCACAGAAATTATTAAAACCGTATTATCTGTAATCATCAATCCGTATTTTTTATCAAAATACATAGTGGTTGATAATAATAAATACCCAATATTTGATCCCACACCAAAAAAAGGAAAATGAGTTTTTGAACTTTCGTAGTCGCATCTCTTTGCCGCCACTCCCCAACACATCAAATGAATCAATACATTATAGTACCATCTAATAAACCAATCTGATCTATAGATTGACAAAACTACTGAACTACATGTCAAAATGGAAAACATCACATGAGTATATGATTTATTAGTAGAATGGAGAAGTGTATACATTCCCGACGCCGGGATTAGAAACCATCTATAATCGTTATTATCTTGTTTTATATAATCTATACATGCTAACTGACTACTCGCAAATATGAATAGCCCCCAGATCGCGAAGAAGGCACGGGTTTCGTGAAACCCCATCATTACTTTACTTCAGATCATTTTCCCATAATTCTCTCGCACTCGTAGTCTCCATTTGTGTAATCTTTTCCTGTAAACTCTGAGCTTTCTGGTCGTACTCAACTATCATGTCTTCTGTGAATAGATGGATTTTAAGATCCATTAGATAATCGTAGGATCCATTGATTTGTTTGAAAGAATTTTTCTTGAGGTCCTGGACTATCTGGTCTTTCTTTCTACGGAATACCACTATCTCGTCGTCCACAACCATTCTGATAAACCTGATCTTCTCTCCGAGAATGGTCATCTCCTTGGACCAGACTTCCAGTATATGCGATTTACGGTCTTCGTATTTACTTAGCCGAACTTTGACAAATTCCTTGATAATCTGCTCCGGTGACTCATACCGTTTTATGTGTCCGTTCTCGTCGAACAGATGCATATTTCTCGTGCTCAGACTGCTCGTGAGTTTCAGATGTTTCTCGTTCAATTTATTAGTATCTCCGTGAACTATGAATTTTACTTCCAAATCGTTGGAATGGTTTTCGTACCTCTCAATTTCTTCCTTCTCTTCCAATTTGTCCAAAAACTCTTTATAATCTTGAGTCCATTTTCCAATCGGTAATTCTGTGATCTCAGCTTTGATTTTATTGATCTTTTTGATGACTCCGTGAGTGATATACGTTCCGTTGTCTCCCTCTTCTATAGTTCCTTTGAAACCCTTGTACCACGGTGTTAGTAGATCCTGCTCCTTTCCGTCCAGAACGTTTCTGATATTCTTTTTAATATCTTCTGGATTGTAGCAAGGTACTGACGTGCTGTATCCTGTGCCAATTCCATCAGCTCCATTGATTAGTATCAAAGGTAGTACCGGATAATACTGCTTTGGTTCTATAATAAGACCATCGTCGTTCAGATGTTCCAAGAGACTATCATCTTCTGGTCGGAAAAGCTTTGTCGCGTGTTCAGATAGTTTTGTAAAAATGTACCTCGGACTCGCGGCGTCTTTTCCTCCCATATATCTCGTTCCGAATTGTCCCTTTGGAATGAGAAGATTCATACCATTGGATCCCACAAAGTCTTGAGCCATAGATATCACTGTTCCCATAAGACTTTGCTCGCCGTGGTGGTAGCTGGTCTCGGTGCTGATATATCCAGCTAATTGTGAAACCTTCGCCTCATTATTCTTCCTCTTTCTGAATGCGTACAAGACTTTTCTCTGACTCGGCTTGAATCCATCCACCATAGAAGGAATAGATCTTACCACGTCTGCGATTGAAAACCATATCAGATCTTTGTGAATAAAATCCGAATATGGCAATGTCTTATTTCGTTCGGCGATTTCTCCGGACTTGACTCCTTCGAGAATCCAAGATTTTCTATCGTCGGTACGATCCTTCTTGAAAGCGAGGAGCATCGATTCGTCAGAATTGTCGTCCCATTCGTATTCGATAGTGTTTTGATCCATCTTTTTGAAATACTCCTTTGCCTCGGCGGCCGTGCTCGTACCCAGACCCTTATAGTACTTGGTATTCCAACCTGTCATTGAATGATTGGCTTTCCAATCGTTCAATTCGTTGAGAGTATAGAATTCTCGAATTTCCCTACCTTTGCTCAATTTTACAATAGGAGTGATCATTGCGGTGATAAAATCCCTCTGCATCAAACAAGGCCAAAAGAAATGGAAGTAATTGAACAAGAGACCCTTAATGTGAGAACCGTCTACGTCCGCATCAGTGAGAACCATTATTTTTCCATATCGCAATTCCGATATTGATTTATACATTTTTTCCTGTTGTAATCCCAGAATTTGCTTAATAGCGTTAATCTCTGCATTGTCCATCAATTGTTTGGCTGTCGCTTCGCGTACATTGAGCAACTTGCCACGAAGGGGAAACACTCCATAATAATCGCGTCCTATCACCGATAGACCACTGATTGCGAATGTTTTGGCTGAATCTCCCTCCGTCAGGATAAGTGTACATTTTTCTGAAAGTTTTGTTCCAGCCTTGTTTGCGTCGTCAAGTTTAGGAACGTCGCGAAGTCGCTCTTTTTTCTTGCCGTCCGTTTTTGATAGTTCACGCATTTCTTTGTGCTTTGCGAGAGCCAACGCTTCTTCGGCAATTCCGAGTTTGGCGACCTTTTTAATGAAATCATCCGTCACTTCGAACCTGGATCCAAATGTGGAAAACTTTGATGTGCACTCAGTTTTTGTCTGGGACGAAAAGGTTGGATTTTCCAAAGTCGCATTCACAAATATGAAAGTGTGATCTTTGATAAATTGTGGCTTCATTTCAACTCCTTTGTGTTTTGTGGTAATAAATTCCGTGAGTTTTGTAATGATCTGTCGCATTACAGATTCCACGTGAGCGCCGCCTTGAGTTGTGTTAATTCCGTTGACGAAAGAAACTTGTTTGTATCCATTATTTGAATATCCAACCGCAACTTCCCAACGCTTATTTGAATCATATACTCGACTCGCAAATGATTTGTCGCCGATGTAATAATCCACGTATCTCTCGAATGATTTTATTTTCAAAAGCTCTTCGTTGTAATACACGCTTACTTTGTCAGATGTACAAGCGCAAGCGTCGTAGGTGCGCTTTTCCATTAAAGCAACTATATCATCATCTAACGATTCCATATTTAAGCGTCCTAAATCGGGACGGAAAGTGAACTTTGCGTATCCTTTTTTTATTGATGTTTTTGTAATTTTTGGTTCTGAGCATTTGCTCATATTGTCTCGCCACGTCTGAACGTATTTGAGTCCGCGAGAAACATCTACAGTTTCGACTTCAAATTTTTCAGAAAAGATATTGGCGAGCTTCGCGCCATATCCGTTCCTTCCACCAGTGGTGCGCTTTTTAGTATCGTCGTAATTCTCACTGGTTAGCAATTCGCCGAAAATCAGTTGAGGAACGTATACCTGATATTCTTCGTGGATTGTTACGGGAATACCGCAACCGCTGTTGTAAACTTCTATAGTATTAGTGTCTTGATTTACAGTAACTTTTACGACGTCTAAGGTTTTATCGACCTGAGACTGATCCAACGCGTTCACAAGAATTTCGTCAAAAATCTTGTACAGTCCTGGAACGTGTTCGATTTGTTTTTGTACCATCCAATCCTTCTCTAGAACCCAATGCTTATCGATGTCCAGCTCCAAGGAGCCGACATACGTGTCTGGACGAGCGAGGACGTGTTCGAGCTGAGTGAATTTCTTGTATTTATCGGCAGCTGCCATGGTTATATAAATAACAATGATTGTATTCTTTAGGCGATAAGAGTTTATGAAGAAACAAGATTGATCGCGTCGAATGTTACTATATTTAGCGGTTTAGCTTGAACCGTTGCGTTCGTCGTCGTATCAACAGATGCTTTCGTGACGTTCAGAGGGATTTGTACGCTCGTTGCGGTGGTCATAGACGCGCTCGGAGTGATAGATAAAGTAGTGCCGCTAAGTGTCGCAGAATCAATTCCAGTAGGTAATGTTCCTACAGAATTGTAGCTATCAATAGTTAAATCATCCGGTACATTGCTTGAAGAAAGTGTAAAAACATTGTCGGTATACGGATTCGCAGCAAGACTGATTACAGCTGAACCTTCTTCGGCGCCATGTTCAATGGTCAATGTCGTGGGCGTTGTAAAATCTCCATATGAGATTATTTTGATATTAGTTATTCCTGTGCTCGTGCTCGTGATTTGAATATTGTCTATTAGCGTGGGATTAGATATGGTGTACGTGTGTATTTTAGTGGAGGATGTTTGCGAAGTAAGAGTTCCCGTCGTCGTATCGTAACTTCCTGCAGAAGTTGCTTTCGTTCCAATAGACGTGATAGACGTCTGAAGATTTGTAGTGACTTCTATTTTTGAAACATTATAACTATCCGCGAGGGTAATATCTAAGGGATCCGTCGTTACTTCGGTAGTGTTCGTTGAGTCGAGTAAATCGATGATTGTGCTTGTCGTAAATACCTCACATTCATTACGGTCAGTTGAGAATGTCTTTCCCCCTACTACATACAATTTGTTATTTATTACCCCTGCTGCGTGATGATACCTCGGAAATGACATAAGTGCAAAATTTGATGTAGACCCTTGTGTTACTTGTTCCCATCCAGTTGATGCGGTGGGGTCATACATGTAGAGAGTATCTTGAACTACGCTGGGTCCAGTGCTTAGTCCTGCTGCTAGATAGATCTTTCCATTTATCACACCACCCCGAACCCGATCTAAGCCTAGTGGAATATTATGAGAACTTGGCAATGTGCTCCACACTTCGCTGGCCGTATTGAAAACAAATACTTCAGTCCTATAACTATAAGCGTGGTCACGTCCACCTATGACATATATATTAGTTCCAACGGCTACGCAACAAAAGTCATGACGAGGTTCTGTCATGCGTGGCAAGGATGTCCATAAGTTAGTATCAGGGTCGTATTTTTCTATATGATTAGAGATTCTCGTTACTTGCCACGAACCGTTTGGCCATGGAGATTTAGTAAGGTATTCATCTAAATATCCACCAATAGCATATATAGAGTTTCCTACAGCAACTGCGGCGAGTTGCTGTCTTCCTGTCGGCATCGACGCCTTGGAGCTCCATGTGTTTGTAGATGGATCATACATATGATTGGCACTTTGATAAGCTGTGTAAGATACTCCACCAATAGCATATATTTTATCATTCAAACCAACAACCGCATGATCAAATCGTGGAGGAGACAGACTAGCCCTGGAGCTCCATGTCTCGGCGTCTGGATCATACTCTTCGTGTGTTCCTAAAGGCGCACCAGCTCCAATAGTCTGACCGCCTACTGCATACAGCTTACCTCCAGCGGTTCCGACTCCTAAGCCTGAGCGTGCTTGCGACAAAGAAGCAATTGTCGACCAAGCGTTTACTACTGTTTCAGAAGAAGTACCGGTCGTTACGTCGCTGGACGTAAATTCTTTTACGATCTTCATGGATTCGATGTTCGCTTTTAATTCCACGTTTGTCACGCCGAGAGCTGTACTTCCCGTGGTATCAACCGTGATGACCGTGACGTCTTGTGCCGTTGGGTCTGTTATAGTGTAAGTGTGCAATTTATAATTTTCAAAAGAAAAGTTTGTAGCAGTAGCGGTGTATACATCATTGACTTCAGTACTAGTTAGTACTCTATTCCATACCATTAGATCGCAAAAGTAAAGTTTATGGTGAGCGCCTAAAGCGCTTTTTAATCCCGCCATATCGGTTCCTAACTGAGTGGAGTCCGACCAAGAACTGTTATGTAATTGAGTACCAGTCGTGCCAAAGACCCATAATTGTTGTGTTGTTCCATCGCCAGTCACAGTTATATGCTTCCAATTATTGTCAGTATTAGTATATTTACCAACTTGGCCTACATGATAATGTTGTACCACTGGTGTGGACGCTACGTAGAGATCAACTGCGACATCAACTGTCTTCATCCAAAACGACATTGTATATGTACTGAGAGGATTTGGAAAAGAAATCGTGATCGCCTGGTTACCGATCGCTTGTGTTGTTGTGGTCCAGCTTTCTGCAAGAGAAAGTGTAATATTACTGACATTATCGCTGAAACCTCTTTGAGCTGTGTATTCAATTTTATTAGAATTTGTAATTAAATTTCCGTACCCGTTGTCATAAATAATATTTTCTGAAACTAAAAGAGAACCGTCCATATTTCTAACAATAATTCCACATCCATTTAAAGGAAACGAACTATCGTGAGTCTCAGTGCTAATTGATGGACCGCTCGTAGATGGTGTTGTTGCTATTCCCGAGATGGTTGTATTCAAATTCGTCTTGATTTCAACGGACGCGAGTTTGTACCCTACACCTGTGAGTTCAATTGTCCATTTGTTGTTAGTATCTGTAGGGGGCACAACTTCTGCGGTATTAGCTGAGTCGAGTAACTCAATGATTGTGCTTGTAGTGAATACCTCACATTCACTGATGTAGGTATCTGTGAAACTGTTACCCCCTAATACATACAAACTATTATTTATTACCCCTGCTGCGAAACGAGATGTAGAATACGACATAGATGCTAGTTGTGTCCATGCAGGAGTTGATCCGTCGGACGGAGTGGGATCAAGCATGTAGAGAGTATTAACAACTTCGTTACTGGGATCATTTTTTATTCCTCCTGCTACATAGATCTTTCCATCTATCACACCACCCCGACACCGAGTTAAGGCTATTGGAAGAGGAGTACCTGGGCTCCATAAATTTGATAATGTATTGTAAATTAATACTTCATTCACAGGATCCAACCAACCACTGCTATTGTGGTTAATTCCACCTATGACATATATATTAGTTCCAACGGCTACGCAACATGACTCCCAACGAGCCTCTGGCATGGGTTGCATGTATGTCCATGAGTCAGTACCAGTGCCAGTACCAGGGTCGTATCTTTCTACATGATTCTTTCCGGGTGTCAATATATTGTTACCATCTACTTCAATATATTGAGAATTTCCGTAACCTCCAATAGCATATATATAGTTTTCTACAGCAACTGCGCCGAATTGTTGTCTTGCTGTCGACATCGACGCCATGGGGGTCCATGTGTTTGCAGATGGATTATACATCTGATTGGTGGTTTGATAGACGGATCCTGTAGTCGATCCACCAATAGCATATATTTTATCATCCAAACTAACAACCGCATGATCACTTCGTCCAGGAGACATACTAGTCATGGGGGTCCATGTGTTTGTAGATGGATTGTACTCTTCGTTTGTTGTTAAACAATCATCTTTAAAACCGCCTATTGCATACAACTTACCTCCAGCGGTTCCAACTCCTAATCCAAAGCGTCCTGTCGACATAGAAGCTATTGGCGACCAAGTGTTTACTGTTGTTTCATAATAAGTCCCGCTATTAACAGCGCTCGCCGATAACGGATATGGCGCCGCAGTTATGCTCGGTATATTGAAAGTGACATCTCCCGTGGGATCTTTTATGTGATCCGTGAGCGTGATAGTGGACGTTGTGTTAAGCCCTGTTCTGTTGGTTAGCTGCGCGCTAATTCTGGGAATTGCGTACCCGTTGTACTTTTCACCAATTTCGGCTTCCGATAACGCCCACGAGTATAATCTGACGTCCGTGTATCTGAAATATCCATGAGTTCCCGTACTCATGAACACGTGCAAGTCCGTGATTCCAGACGCAATCGTTGTTTTAAGCACTCCGTTTGTATATAAATGCATCGCGGAACCGTTTTTAACAATAAGTTGGAATACCCAATTATTTTGATTGTTTCCAGATTGTGTAAGAGTTTGTAACTTAGTTGAAGATGTGTTATAGTAAATGTCTATTAGACCGGTTGGATCGTACATCCAAAACGAAATAGATAGATTGTCTAAAGTTGAAGATTCTGTCGTCGATACTGTAAATTTCTCATACTTTGTTTCGAATGCGTAATTAGGAAGTCCTTCCATACCACTATTACTAAAAGTCGGCGTAGAAGATGGCCAGTGACTAGAATTGCTATCAAACGTAACGGAGTAAGTTTCCGCAATTGTGCTATTAACAAATGGATGAGTCGCAGTTGTCATGGAATATCGAGCCATCGTAACCTTGGACGCCTGTGTGACGTTTACTGTAATATCTGCAGTGAACTGATCAGTTCCATCTGATGCGTCTATTTGAAACGTCACTGAACTATTATCTGCTGACGCGCTGGGAGTAACCCGGAGAATAGACTTGTAGTTGGTGTTGATTTCAACCAGCTCTAATGTAGCGAAGTCACTTCCAATTGTGATATTAAGATTGCTGAACGTTATTGTCGAGTCCGTGTCTCTGAATATTCCCGTTGGATTAGATCCAAGTACATATGATCCATTGTTAGAGTCAAGTCGATCCAATTGTAGATTAAAGTCCTTGTATGTTCTCACATTCACGTCGGGTAATGTATTAAGATTGTTGTATAAATGAGGTACAGTATCTGGCTCCAATATTGTTAACGTAAAAGTTTGGCTAGCTCCATCATCAGGATTTCTTAAAAACCCATCCTTTGCAATAATCGTTACATCAGTCGTTCCACTTTGACCAGTAATTGGTCTTATGATTAACTTTGCTGGTTCTGTAATTGTATATACTCCTGTACTGGTGTCTTCTGTATAAGTAGATTGAACAATCGAGCTATTGTTCCAATCGATAAGAGAATTGTTATAGTTCATACCAGGGTCTGATCTGGATATAGAATATGTTAATCTTTCATATCCCAAAGTGACCTGAGGATCTTGAAAATAATTTGATAAAGGTGTCAATTCAAAATCAACATTTGGATTGCCACTTTGGTCTGGAATGGTTCCGTTTGTTTGAGGAATTGCTCCGTACGCGTTAGCGCCAGTCGATTGTACCGCGAACTGAAATTTCTTGGTACGAAAAATTGTTGAATTGTTATCGTGAAATGCTCTCACGAGAACATTTCTCGATCCGTGACCTTTTGGAATCAAGGTTAGATTTCCAGCCGAATCGATAGTAGCTGTTATATATTCTGGAGACGGTGTGTCCACTATCGAATAAGAAGTTGGAGTAAAATTAACTTCGTTAATAAAGAAACTACTTACGTTTGTAGTCTGTATGTCACTTGTTAGATCTCCATTAACAATGGTGGTACCTTCGTTGATGGGTGTCTGGCTAGTTAATGAGACAGAAATACCATTGATTCGTTTTTCACCAATATTTCCAAAAGAATCTTGAGCTTGAATGATGAGATCGAGCGAAGAAATTTCATTTCTTGCGTGTAATGTAACAACATAGCTGTAAGTTTGATGAACTTCGACATCAAGATCATACGTAACAGCTCCATTTATTTTAGGTAGAACTGTATATGTAAAACTACTGGTCTCGCCTTGGAAAAAGTTTCTTAAATCTAATTGCCCATTGAATGGAGGAGAAGCGGAATCTGAAGCGGAACTATCTACAATGTTTTCGAGAATATTTTCATAATATGGATATGTTTGAGGTTGCGGATGTATAGTCGTTTTCATCTTTCGAAAAGTTGTTTCATCCACGGTTGTAATATCAGAACCAGTTCCAACTGATAAAACAGTTTCAGCTTTTATGGTAGGTGCTTCTATTAGCGATGATGCGTCAATACTTGCAGAAAAGAAAGCTCCAACAGGAGGCATTATTTATAATAACTGTTTTTTAAATTTTATTGATGGACGCACGATGCTGAAACTTTTCTTGAAATAGAATACAATTTATTAACTCGCTGATGAATTATTGGATGTAATACACTTATTTTTTTCCTCCATTTTCCATTGCCAAAAATCATAATATTAGGGTTAAGTGGACCTATTCCCCATTTCTTTTCAATTTTCGGCCACTGTTTAATGAACCAATCTTCATAATTTATTTTTGGATTCCATTTTTCCACTTTACCAGCAAATCCAAAATCAATAACTTTTATTGTATATTTTGGAGTAATTATGATATTTCCAAAGTGTGCGTCTCCGTGAATGATTCCAGCTTTCCATAAACATTTAAATGCTTCTTTTATTTGTTTAATTATAGATTTTAACATTAGTTTATGTCGTAAAAGCCCAGTGCTAAGAACTCTAATATATTCAGAAAAAGTTTTTCCTTCTATATAAGTCATAGCGTACATTCCTTCTTTTTCTGGAATTCCGGTGGGGATATTGCGAACTTTTGGGAAATATTTCTTACACTTCTGCGATACTGTTTTTGAAACGTGTTCCATAAATTCTTTTTCTTGTTTTAAAAGTTTAACAGTCCCTGGATTTTTAGGATATTTGATAGCCAATTTGGTATTTCCTTTTTTGTATAACCAAACCTCTCCATCTACTCCTGCACCTAATCTTTGAACGAGCATCTTACTTATAACAAAAAAAAATACCTAAAGGAACGTTAATTCTTTTTTTTCTTATTATAATGAAGAGACGCGGTTCAAATTTCAATATATTTGCGTCTTTGCCGGTCGTTTACCACATAAATAGTCCTTATAATATGTCTTCCAACGGAAACAGTCCAGTATATAAACCAAGTAGCCCTAAATTTGAATCTCCAAATATAGGTTGGAAAATGTTCAAAGTTCAACACGATTTGAATAAAGATTGTTTCATTAAAAAGAAGGCGGGAGATAATTCCTTAGTGGTGGCAGTATTTAACGCGATAAAAGCTGATTTTCCAAAGTTTCGATTTCCTGATAATTTCCGGGATCATCTTAAAAATATGCGTTTGACTACTATTCAATCTATAACTGACGCAATTGGTTTTAGAAATCCTCCTAGAATAGGAATAATGTACGATTTCGGAAAAGGTTGTACTATAATGCATAAAGGCATGAGCCATAGTATATATAATTGGCTCAAGATTTACAAATCGTTCAAAATAATTGCCATGTTTGGAACACGAGCTGTTTTAGTGGATGTGAAACATAAATACTCAAAATGGTACCTGAAGATCTGTAATCACGACGACGAATTTGCGCAACGAATAACCAATAAGTTTGAACATTATACCAAGTAAGCAAGCGATAAAAGTCCTCCTATGGTTGTAACATTACTAATGAACGGATAGTAAACGTTCCCAACTGGAGGAAAGTGACACAATAAAGTAGCCAAAATAGTAAAAACAACCAATGAATATAAAGCAAGTTTTTGATTATTTCTAGAACCAAAATAAACGTACATACTTGCGACTATTTCCCATATTCCAGCGAGTAAAACAATATAATATACAGTTGAGTCGTTCTTTAAAAAGGGCGAACATTTCATGAGTTTCGCAATTCCGATACTTGGATCTATCAACTTGTAAACTCCTGAAATGAGAAACATCGCCGTTGTCAATACTTTTAAAACTATGAGATTCATTACAGTAAATGAGATATATATTTTTTTATTATTATAATGAATAAGACAGATCTAGTCATAGCCACGTTCATTATAACTGCTTTATGGGACGTTATACTAAGATGGTTTTCGGAAGATCGCTTTCCTCATCTACCAGCCCCTTTAAATGTCCACGAATATGACTTTGTTGTAGCTTTAAGACCTTATTTCAAAAAACATACGCTTTTAGGAGCCGCACTCTTAGCGGGAATCATTGGTGCGATTTTTCAGCTTATTATGTTACAATTCTTTTCAATGGCATTATCCGTACCTTTTTTTATTGCATCGTTTGTTTTGGCTGGAAGTTTAGGGTTTCCTATGAAATGGTCGGGACTATTTCCTATTTTACACGACACGTACTACAAAACGTTGGGTTCCAGAAGAGCTTTCTATACGGACGCGATGTCAGGAATCATCGTTCAATTGACGCTGATTGTTCTGATTTACCTTAGAAAACATGTTATGAACAAAATCTAATCCAGATTGATATCTTTTATAAATATTGTGTATAAAATCTATATGTTCACTCATCTTTTTTGTATGATCTTCTATATGATCCAGTCTTTTACAAATAAGATCTAACTTGTTTTCTATATTTTCTAGCTTTTTATCCATAAAAAATGTTTTATAAATATTTAAAGAATGAAACCCATTCCAAAAGATCAAAAACTTTATGATCAAATAAAACAAAAAATGCAAAAGAAATATGATTCGTGGGATGCGTATAAATCGGGAAGACTTGTTCAAAAATATAAAAAAGCATACGCTGAAAAGCATGGTTCTTCAAGTCCATATATTGGAAAACGGCCGAAGAAAGTAGGATTAGCGAGGTGGTATGCAGAAGATTGGAAATCAGATACGGGCAAATATAAGTATACGTCGAAACATTCTGTGTACAGACCTTCAAAACGAATAACCTCGAAAACGCCGACCACATTCTCTGAGCTTTCAAAAAAGCAATTGCGAAAAGCCAAAAGAGAAAAAGCTAAAACAGGAAGAGTAAAAAAATTTTAAGGCGAAGCTGAAAACCGTCTAAAGCCGGTTTTTACACAAGGCGAAGCTGAAAACCGTCTAAAGCCGGTTTTCAGTCTCGCGAACCAGGTTTGAACTGGTGACCTACGGATTGCGTAGTTTGATTAAACAAACGAGATAACAAAAGTTACAGTCCGTCGCTCTTCCAACTGAGCTATCACGAGCTGAATGCCTTCTGTGCGGTTCGAACACACGACCTCGGCATTACAAGTGCCGCGCTCTACCAACTGAGCTAAAAAGGCGTTGTGGGTATACCCACGCTTAAATAACATTTTTTTTCTTTAAACTATTTTATGTTTTATATTGGACTTCATGGGATTTTTGCATCGTTTATTTGTTCTACAATATTTCATCCAGTAGACACAATCAAGGTAAGACTTCAAGGAAATAAGCCTATTTTCAACAAAAGTTTGTATAACGGAATAAAATTGAGATATGTAACTTCTACAGTACAATCTGGAACGTTTTGGACTGTGTACGAAGAAATCAAGAAAACCAAAAGCACTGCTGAAGCGTCAGCATACGCTTCCTTTATAGCTGCTTTGGCTGAAACTCCATTTGATATAATAAAAAGGCGATCACAATTATGCAATAGAGCTTTATCTTGGAAACTGATGGCTCAATATACTGGGTTAAATACGATATCGAGTATTAATCAAATGACCTCTTATTTGACGTTTTGCGATAATATGAACCCGGCTGCTGCAGGATTCATAACATCTTTAATTAGCTACCCTTTAGATACGTTAAAAACGATGACATTGTCTCAAAAAATTCCCAAATTACAACAATTGACCTACGGATATTTATTCAAGATAATATACATAACTGGGTATTTGAACTTGAATACTCATATAATGAACTTTACGAAGTAAATTTACAACACATAACAGTTTTATTTCCTTTTATGTAATACAGTTTTATTGTGAATGTTTCAAAAGTTTCTGTGGTATTACAAACTCTCAGAGGTTTTACAACAATTGCACTCGTGTTTGTAAAATGAATGGTTATCGGAAATGAAGGTGCTTGCTCTCCGATATAAAGTTGATCTTCTAACTTTGATTGTAGAAATGTAATATATTCGGCTAGAATAGCTTGGCTACACAACGCTCTATATTCTTGTCGAATCATTATCGGAAAGCTTTCGATACACTTTTCGAATTCGTCCATAGTCTCTATCTTAACATTATTAAAGTAAACAGAAGATCTTGGAAAGTCTATTTGATATTGCTGATGCATCTTTTCTGTTTTTGAAACAGTTCCTATGTGAAATTGCATAAAAGAATCATCAATTATTACGTAAGATTCTGTCATTATTTTGAAATTTTTTATTTTCCGTTCGAGAATCCGCAATAGATCCTAAAACATTTGCGATAGTCTTAAACAATTCGACAAGAGTTTCTGTTTTGTAATGCGATTCACACGTTTGAATATCTTGATAAAGTTCTTTATGCATTTTCATTAGGTGCGATACAACTATGGACTCAAGAGAATCCATTAATTGTCTATACTAATTTTGTTTCAAAAGTTTCAAAAGAAAACAAGGAAAATTGTTGAAGCGCAACACTTGTGTCTTTCACAGAGTCAAATGTAGTAAATTCCATTTCTCTTTATATATTTATACTGTCTATTTGCTTTAGGTGGTTTTGGAAACAGACAATCTAAATTGATTCTTGGAATTAAATGATATCGATAAGCTAATAACCAAAGAAATCCATAAGATTTAATTATGGTAACTCCATTCGTCATGAGATAATTTAAAGAGAAAGCTACAGAACGAAAGAATATCTTAGTTAAACACCAACTTACACTTGGGCTTAAAGAGTAAAGAGCAAAAGTGTAAATGGAAATATTGATGAGAGAAATAACGCCAAATGAGGTAAGTAGAGACATTTGTTTTTTATTATTAAGTTTCGTTTTCTTTAGGCGCTACAAGTCAAAGACGGAGGTAATACAGTTTTCGCGTGAAAGTGTATAGCTGTCAAAATTTGTTTGTAGAAGATTTATAATGTTCTATAGCTCCTTTTATCGCGTCTTCCGCTAGCATACTGCAATGTAGTTTTACAGGAGGAAGGCTCAGATGTTTGGCTATATCTTTATTTGTAAATGAAGTCACTTCGTCTATTGGTTTATTCTTTATAAACTCGGTGGCGTACGATGAACTCGCAATCGCTGATCCGCAACCAAACGTCTTGAAACGTGAATCAATAATTATGTTCGATTCTGGGTCCACCTTTATTTGTAATTTCATAACATCTCCACAAGCGGGAGCACCTACAACAGCAGTTCCTATATTAGGCTCATTTTTATTGAAAGAACCTACATTTCTAGGATTTTCAAAATGATCTATGACTCGCTTGTTATAAAAGCGGCGAAACGCTTTCATTGCTCTTATGATTTATTTTTTTAGCAGATTTCCATAGGGAATGGCTTATCTCGAAAAGTTGAAGAAAATTTGTTTGTGTATTCAACCCCGAACCTGTTTATCAACGTTTTGAAAGTTATTTCCATGGATGTTTGGTTTAGAAGACTGTTCATTCGTTCGTACCTATCTTGACATACCATACATACATCTTTTCCTTCGCGCACTTTCACATCGCGCTCGCACAATGGACACTCATTGGTCATTTCTACGTTCATTACTTAAGACGTGGATTCTTTAGGTAAAGAAACTTACTTCGTAAGTTTCTTTAGCAATAGTCCACAAACATTATCATTATATTAGTAAGTCTACATTCTATTAAAGTTTTTGACAAACTTTCCATATTTTCGCTCGATTTATAAATACATTGTCTTTGCTCACCTCCTATAAAACGAACTGCCAAATTATGCCTATACTCGTGACAGATAGACAACCGTCCCAAGAATTCAAAGATGTCTAATATTCGCGTATATGGTGGAAATATTGTTTCAATTTCGCTCTCGTCCCAGAATTTGAAATAGACGTTGATATCCAACGGCGATGTCACAACATGATTCACTGTCAAGTTTAGTCCTAATCTACGCTCTCCGATATTTTCGTCATCTGTTTCAATGATTGGAATTCTACACATTGGACACGTATTTCTTCTTTGTGCCCAACGAACTAGACACATTTCGTGAAAAGTATGATCACATCCTAATGTTATTTTTTGATTTCCAGGTTGAATATTATCTAAACAAATAGAGCATTGAGTTACTTCATCGCACTCGCTTCGTTCTAGTCCGCGTATTTGTTCTGAATCGAGACCAGCGTTTCGTCGTTCTTGGAGACGTTGTCGAATCAATCTGTCCAAGTTGGAAAATGATTCCATTAAATTGTTTATTTAATTTATTTTAAACTCTCTTTTCATGTTTAGATATTTGATGTTTTATTGCGCGTAGTTTATGAAATGGTATATCAAATGTATTGTAGTAATATCCTGGAAATAATATGTGCATTTGGTCACTACATACTGGTTTAAACATGGCTACTAATACTTCTTGATTTTGATTTTTTGAAGCATTTGTTTTTTGGTTTTGGTGCTCATTAAGATAAAACTAAAAAAATATTTATATTAATGTACATGCTCATGACAAACAAACGTCCATATTTGAAAAATCTAAATATAAGAGAAATTCCCATGCGACAAGTTGAAAAAAATGAAGCTCAAGAAATTTATGCATCGCTGTCTGATTGTGAAAAGCCCAAATTTATTCAATTTCTCAAAAATAAATGGGAAAGAGAACAAAAGCAGCTTCAAAGAATTAAACATCAAATTGAACGTACGAGAACGAGAACGAAAGCACCAAAGAAAAAATCCACTGTGCGTCGTCTAAAAATTTCAAGACGCCGAAAAATCTAACTTCTTCCCATCCGTAGTTTTCAGCCAACCTTTAATGATCAATCTTTTAGCATGAACTGCGTCGTGATGCTCTTTACAGAGATTAACTAAATTACTTTTATCTTTTATTAGTTCCGGAGATGCTGATTGAAACGCAATATGATGTTGTTCTACTTCTTCCTCCGAACCGCATATTTCACAAGGTCCTACATACGATGACGAATTGTATATAGAAACTTTTGGCTTAGTTCGTTTTCCTAGCATTTCATTCCTATATGTTATTGCTCCCTGGATAAAATCGTCGTTATTAAGAATATATTTCGCCATTTCTATTCCATAATTAGCATCTCCTTGACCGTCTTTGAGTTCTCTAGAAAAGGTTATTACGTTATTCTCTATGGCTACGGCTATATGTTTTACGAGCAAGTTTTTCTGTTTTATAATGTCTTTCATGTCTTTGATTTTTGTTATTTGATGTAAATGAGTGGCTAAAACAAACTTTGATTTCTTTGAAGTTAGCGTGTGAATAGTTTGACAGACTATTCCAGTGGCTGACGCTGTTTCTGTCCCCTTGCACACCTCGTCTCCGAGAGTGATTGTCTTTTGGTCTGAAAGATCCAAAATACTCTTGAGCTCTATCATTTCAATTTCAAAACTGCTTCTTCCCTTGAATAGATCGTCGTCTCCCCTCGTTCTGGTGAATAATCGATTGAATGGACTAAATGAATATTCAGCGGCAGGAACCCAATGACCGGTTTGTGCCAATACTATGGATAATCCTATTGATTTTGCATAGCATGATTTCCCGGCGCCGTTATATCCGTACAATAATAGTCCATTATGTTCTGCATTCAAGCTTACATTATTGGGAATATATGGAGTATCTGTATCTAATTTTTCAATTATTGCGTGACGTAAACCTTTAGATTCAATGAAAGCGGATTCGTTATCAGTTATAATAGGACGAGTCCAATTGTATTCTTTTGACATGGTAGCTTTGCTTTTGATAACGTCTATGTGAGAAATATATTCGCATACCTTTTTCATGATGTTTCCAAATTGTTCTTGGATATATTCTATGTCTTCTCCAAATAATCTCGTCATGAGAGGCATAAATTGATTTTCTACTTTCACATATTCGTGCGTTAAATTATTAATCTTTTCCGAAATTACAATTTCTTTTTGAGTTGTTGACTTTTTCGAAGAAATTGATTGCTCTTTCTTTTTGAGTTGATTTGTTCGAGCGGGAGTAGCATACATATTACAATCTCCCTTGGCGTATTCCCATTTAACAGAATCAGGAATGTCTAGTATTTGAGACAATCTGATCGATTCACTATTTAATTTCTTTTTCAGTTCTTCTCTTTTTTTGTATACTCTGTCCAATTCTTCGTTGATTCCTATATTATAGTAAACTCCATCGTTTTGCAATCCCGTCAAATTGAATCTGTTCAAACAAAATGTCAACATTTCATTAAAATCGTCTTGATATTCAGTTCCATTGACGATCATTTGTATATTTTCATACGCGACGAGTAAATTATGAAGTTCACTGGGTTCTAATGTCTTCAACGCAACTTTTCTATGGAGTTTTTCCAAATCTGGTATTCCTCTTAAATATTTTGTATGATGTTCTAACGTATTAAACATATTGATCACCTCTTCATATTGATTACATAAATCTTCGTATGAACACGACGGGCGCAAAAGAAGTTGTTTTAATGATCTACGTCCCATAGGAGTAGAAGTAAAATTCACAACGTCGAATAAAGATTTTATTTTCCCTTTTGAATTTTGAGTGGGAATTATGTTTAGTTGATAAAGACCATTATTATGAATAACGCAAAGTTTTTCGTCGTCTTTCACAGAAGGTTTTGAAAGATTTTTCAAAAGTGAACTGTTTGTGTGGTAAATGAAATCTATTAAAGCAGCATAACTAGTGGATCCCATGGGTTTTCGTTCCAGATCCAAATATTCAATAGGAGTTAAGGTGCCGGATTGAAATACCTTTCCCAATAGTTCGTTATGATAGACTGGTTTCCAAATTTCATGATTGTCTGGAAAATATAATTTATACTCGTGGAGTCCCAACTGCGATTTGAATTCTGTCGTTAATAAATGTTTTGAATAAATGACAATTTCACGAGGTTCTATAGTCGCAATTATTCGAAAAGCATCTTCCCAATGAAAGGCTTCGTGAACTTCGCTCTCTCCAGTTACGGAATCAAACGAAGATATTCCGTAATAATCTCCTTCGATGACTAAACAACATGACCCCGTTCCTTTGCTTTGATTCTCTGACACGTAAGTACTCGGCGTCCATATGTCTTTAACAAATCTATTGGTACTATCTCGAGGATCCTGGTCTACAATGACGAGAGTATAATCTGCCTCTATTAAAGGCTGAACTTTTGTTTTCAATGCACATTTAGGAATGCCAACCATGTATGGATTTGTAAGGGTTGGTCCAGGTTGACTCTTATTCGTAAATGTGTGTTGAAGATTTGCTATTTTAGCAACATCTTTTGTTTTGCCGTCTTCTAAGCCCCATACTTCATAGAAAGATCCTTTTTGAAGCATAACAACGGTATTTTCGCCATATTTTTGTTCGTACTCTTTCTGTATTGCAAAGTATTCTTCGTGTAGACCCATTATTAGACAAAGATGATTTAAATTTAAATATGAATATATAATACTAATGTTTAACAGTAGTGAAACTTGCACTCAATGCAAAACTATGTTTTCATTATTCACGAGAAAACACCATTGCCGCAGATGCTTTCAAATTTATTGTAATAGTTGTAGCAATGTTACAGAAAGTGGCACACGAATGTGCCGCGTATGTAATCGAAACGAAAATGGTAATTTAAATCCGTTGAAAATAAATATTGACGGTGAAATTATACTTCCAAAGTTTCTATTACCAATACGGCCTGTGTCTGACCCTATACCAATCCCTCTTAAGAATTAATTAGTCGTCTTCTAAATCTGACCCAAATCCTTCTTGTGGACCACCCCGTGGACTATTGGGAGGTGTTGCTTTTGGCGTTCCTGGTTTACCGAAAAATCCTCCAGTTTGTATACTTTTAGTTTCTTCGCTCAAGTCAGCCGCGTTCAGATCTTCTGGTTCTGCGGGAGGATCTGGAAGGTTAGGTACGTCTTCAACATGACCGTCTTCGGTTTTAGTTTCGGGGTCATCGTCAATATCTGATGGTCCAAAATCTTCGGCTTCTTCTTCACCATCTTCGGGTTGTTCTTCTTCATCTCTCATAGATTCACCAATATACATTTGTAAAATGTTTTGCAATGGAAGAAGATCTCTAATAGTATTATCAATAGAGCATTCGAGTAGAGATATTACATCTTCTTTGTAAAGATGTACACCCTTTTGGAATGCTTTTAACATAAACATATGGGGTTTATTATAAATAGTTTCAGCGCACGCGCTAAATGCTTTGTGAACGAATGCATCGTTTGTTGGCATTTTGATTTTAATTTTTTGAGTTGTTTCATTCATTTTTACAGATGTCAAAATTTTGACATTGCTTATAAATATTGCGGCTAGCAAATCACCAAACCATTCACATTCATTTGTTAATTTTGTGACTTGTTCTTCTATTTGAGTAGAATTCCATTTCGGAATTTCACGAAGTTTTACTTGAAAATTGTATATAATTTTCAAACGCTCTTCGTTTTCTTCTTTCACAATTTCGTAAGTTTCTATAAAGGTAGTGTAAATTCTATTGCTAAGTAACGATTTCATTTGTTTGGTGTATTCTTGTTTGGCTTCAACAATAACCCCGAGCCCTTCTTTAGACATTTTGTTATAATCTCTGAGACATTAATTCACTATTTGGAACGCTTTTTTAATGGGGTATATTCTTTTTGAACTCTGTCTTGCTTGTCTGCTATATGAGACCAATCTACATAAATAGTTGTGCCTCTCGAGAGAAAAGCATTAAATCCCCCCCGTCGCAGCTTCAAAATGATATATTCGATTGCCGTTTCGACATTATACAATGATTTTCCCATTGCTATTATTGGAACTGTATACATAAGGGTGTAGCAGTTTTGGCTATTTCTTGACTTGATCCGGCGATGACAATCTTTTAGAAATTCTTTATATGTTTGCTTATTTTGATCGGTCATTTTCTTTTTATCGGCCGCGAGGTCAGATACTCTAAGCATTAATCTACTACAAATTTTTCTTTTGTCTTTACTTTCCGCGTTTTAGTAAGTGAAAATATTTTACAGAAACCATAACTGAAATGTCTAAAGTATTAAATATTAACGAAACCTTTCAAGCTTCACAAATTGATTTTGGAATTCCCAAAAAAGGTCAAGATAACAAGCTTTTTATTTCTCTTGGATTAAAAACAGATGAAGAATCCCCCGTATCTAATTTTTTATGTCAATTTTCTAAAACTTCAGCGACACATGAAATTGTAAATACAAATATAGAGGTGGGGATAACAAAGGATATAAGCGAATATGTCAGTGATATTGAAGAGAAGCTGCTTGATGAAATGAAAGCTCATAAATCAGAATGGTTTCCTGATAAGGAGATATCAGATTCATATTTAGAAGGTGCTTTTATGTCTGTTTTGAGAAACGCAAAAAGACAATCATTTTTTAAAGGACGAGTAGCAGACAATTGTCAAATATATGATAATAGACGTGAAGAAATAGAACTATCTAGTATAACAAAGGACAATATAATTTCACTTATAATCCACATCTCGGGAGTTTGGTTTAGTAAGACGAGATGTGGATTAACTATGAAAGTGTGTCAAATAAAATTGCACGATAATCCAAAAATTGTAAAGGGTACCTGCCTTTTTGAGGATGATGATGAAATTGATGAAATGGATTTTCCCGATCATGCCGAATAAATTTTTATTTTGTTACATTAAATGTCGATCTTCAAGAATGTTTTAAAGCCTTTCAATATTTTATTGATTATAGCGTTAATAGTTATTGGTTTTGAATTGTGCTCCTCAAAATCAGTGATACCAAGTGGTAGAGTATCTGGATTCGCAAATCCAGAAGAGGAAGAAGAAAGTCCTGAATCACAAGGTAATCCATCAGCATATGCTAGCGATTCTGGATTTATGCAAATAACAGAGCCTGAATCCGCAAAGATTGATATACCTGGATGCCCAGGAAACGCCGCATCATTTATATCATCAAATTTGTTACCAAAAGATAGTGAAGTATTGGACACAACATTTACAGAGTTTTCACCAGCAAACCTTAAGGGGGAAAACTTTATTGATAGCACAAAATACCAAATTGGAATGCAATCGCAAGCATTGAGAAATCCCAACTTACAATTAAGGGCTGATCCAGTTATTCCTAAGAACGAAAATGCGTGTGCGTGGAACACAAGCACGATAGGGCCAGAAAACACTCCAGCTGGGAATCATCTAACCAATTGATTTACTTTAAGCTGAAAACTTTCCAATAAATGTTTTTTAGATTTTGAACGGGCTTCGATGATGTTTTGTATTTCTATTTCTACTTCATATAATTTGATAGAAGTATCATCTTTTATTTGATGAACCTCTGTCAATGTATATAACCAATAGTTGTGAGTAAACTTATATCGTTTTTTCTTTCTTGTAAGTACTATATTTCCAAGAACTGAAGTTAAAGGATATTCGATTGAAGCAACTAATTTATAATCGTTGAATGTTTTGACATTAAGGATGGTTTTTTGTATTATAGTCGACCCAAATTGGGTCACTGTTCTTCTAATACCATTATTGTATATATAATCAACAGAATCTTCAACGTCTGTACATGATATATATTTACTATTTTTCAACTTTTTCAACATAATATCAAATTGATTGATATTAACAGCTGATAGTCTACATTCTATTTCTACATATTCTTTATTAATACAATTGATGACTTCCATTAACTTATAAAAATAACTTCTTGTTAAGTCAATAATGAAATCAGATTTCGAAAATCAATCAAAATTCATGAGACAATTTCATAATTGTATTAAGAATGATTTGATTCAAACAGTGGCTAAGAATTTTGACCAGATTTATATAAGGCTTTTAGATATTGGTGTAGGAAAAGGAGGAGATATACAAAAATGGGATTCAGCTAAAATAGATTATGTGATTGGGATTGATGTAGATAAGTTTTCAATAATAGAAGCGCGTAACAGATTTAAAGAATCAAATATCACACGAGATTACCAATTTTATGTTACTCAGTATAACGCATCGGTTGCAAAATCATTGTATAGTCTTGGAAAACATACTACTATGTATAATATTATCAGTTGTCAATTTGCGTTACATTATTTTTTTGCAAATAAATACACAGTAACATCATTCTTCAAAGATATAGGAGAAAAACTGATTCCTGGAGGATATTTTATTGGAACCATAGTTGATGGAGAATCTGTATTGGAACTACTTAACAATCAGAGAAATTATGATAATAGTGTGATAAAGATACAAAAATTTTTTGAATCGCCAAAATATATAGGAGATTTTATTAAATATTCATTGACTGGCACGTTATATTTTGGAGAAAACTTTGTCAGTAATGAATATTTGGTATTTAAACAAACTCTAATTGAAGAATGCAAAAACGTTGGATTGGAATTTATTAGTTATACTAAATTTTCAGATTATAATTTCCAAATGAAAGAACTCATGAGTTCGGACTCGAAAATCTCGAGCTTTTTGAACGCATCGTTTATATTCAGGAAACTAACTTAATCCGTCAATATAAAATTTTCATCCATGTAAAACTTTTTACTGTCAGGACGTTCTATTTCTTCTGGTTTGTGTAAATGAAATAAAATAAAAGCAACTATAGGTATATAAACGCAAGCTAGTAAACTCATAAGATACATTTTACTTTTTATTATTTAATAGTTTTAAGTTTCCATTTGAATTCTTGGAATGATATTTGCGGATATCAATTCTTGAAATAACAATTTACATGCGTAAGGGATTTTTATATGTGATACATTTCCCTCATTGCATTTTTTACAAAACATTGTTTTGTTTTTTACATCGTTTATACAAAACAAGCCACACGTATTACATACGTGCGTGTCGTATGCATCCGATTGATCCATGAGGCGTTCCTTCAAAAAGGCAGACGCTCCATGCGAAATAATGCAATCTTTTTCCATCTCACCGAAACGCAATCCACCGTCTCTTGATCTGCCTTCAACAGGTTGTCTTGTGAGTATTTGAATAGGGCCTCTTCCTCGAGAATGTATCTTATCGTTTACCATATGCTTGAGTCGTTGATAATACGTAGGTCCAATAAAAATTTTCGCTTTTATTGGTTCCCCTGTATGTCCGTGATACAATGTTTCTTCTCCATGTTTTTGATAACCACACTCTTGTAAAGCGTTTATTATATCACTCGGATCTGGATTACTAAAAGCTGTTCCATCTCCGTATGTACCACTCAACGCACACTTTTTTCCGTAAATGCATTCAATTAACTGACCAATAGTCATACGAGAAGGGATTGCATGAGGATTAACTATTATATCAGGAACTATTCCATCTGCAGTAAACGGCATATCTTCATATCTATATGTTATTCCAATCGTTCCCTTTTGGGCATGTCTGGAGGCAAATTTATCTCCTATTTCAGGAACTCTAGTAGATCTGACTCGTGCTTTTATCATTTTCATTCCTTGTTCGTTCATAGTCATGACTATTTTATCAACAACTCCTCCTTCATTATGCTTTACAGCCGTACTCATATCTTTGGGAATATTGTCGTTTTCACTTCCACTTACTTTTCCTATTAATATGTCATTATCTGATACAAAAATCCCAGGAGATACTAAACCATCTTGATCTACCTTTTCGTAATTATTCAACTTCATACCTTGACAGATGTCCTTTGTAGGCTTACATAACATATCTTTATTTACTTGATTACCTTGATGATGTTCATCTTTGTATGCTCGGAAAAAGAATGATCTGAACAGTCCTCTATCTATGGACGATTGGTTCATCATAATTGAATCTTCTTGATTATATCCACTGTAACACATTATAGCCACAATCGCGTTTATACCGGATGGCATCTCATTCATATTCATTGTTATAGAATTTTGAGTTCGTACTAATGGCTTCTGCGGATACCACAATACATGTGAATACGTGTCAATACGATCTGAAAAGTTTCTTGCAAAAACGCCCATCGCTTGCTTGCACATAGCAGCTTGGTATACTACTCTTGGTGCTTGATTATGCTCAGGAAATGGAATATTTGCTGTAGAAATACCAAGCATAAATGAAGGATGAATTTCGCAATGCGTGAAATTGAGCTTTCGTGTATTAAGATCGTTTTCATCGAATGCAATTAAACACGAATCTTCTTCGTCCGCGTCAACATATTCTACATAGGCATTACTTATCAATTCATCCCATGTGAAATTGCTTAAATCTATATCATTCATTGCGATGCTTCTATCTTTAACAATCAATAATGGTCTATAACATCTCCCACCATCCGTATTAATTCGTAGCTCTTTATTTACATGATCGATGGCAATTCCAGTTGTTGGATTGATATCGCAACTTCTCTTAAATAATTTTAGTTTATCGTACAAAGGGTCAATATAGTCGTTTAACACTACTCCTAATGGATCACCATTGATCAGTATCAAATATTTGTCGTTGCTCAAATCCAAATTTTCTATATGGTCTTCATTTTCCAATATTTTTCTTATACATTCAGATGTTTCGCTTAATGTTATCAAACAAGACAGCGCCATGTTCTTTACGAGTCCACATGCACTACCTTCCGGTGTTTCTGATGGACAAATTCTAAATGCGTGAGAACCGTGAAGTTGTCTAGGCGTAGTATGCTTGCCGTCTTTTCCTATTGGAGATGTTATTCTCCGTAAATGACTTAACATGCTTAAATATGAATGTCTATTCAGTACTTGAGAAACTCCAGTACGTATTGATGATTGTGTCGATACTCCCCAATTACCGGTAGCAAGAGCATATTTCAAACCGTTCGTAATGATTTTTGATTTCATACACGTATTTAGATTCACAGATCTTTGTTGTTCGAGTGTTTTTAATAAAACATTGGATAAATCTTTGTGCATTTTTTTGTATAACTGTCTGAATAAACTAGATAACAAATGTCCAGAAATATCAACTCGCTTATTTTTGAAATGATCTCTATCGTCTTCTATAACTTTTCCTGCGTTACAGTCACAAATTTTGTTTATCATTCTGCCGAGTAAGAATACCTTCGAATCATTGTTGATAATGTGCGGAAAAAGATTATGTTTTATATAAGATTTTACATATTCAACACTTTGTGGATATATCAATTTCTTTTGGATATAATCGATAATGTTCACCGAAGCCAATATCGATTCAGTTTCCGCGATGGATGGAATTAATAATTGATTCTTATATACATATTTGAAATAATCAGTTTGATCGAAAATATGGAATAAAAGAAATACGGGGATCTCGGATTTGAAAAAGGGCAATGATAATCGCAAATATTGATTATAATCCGCATTTGGATTTGTTATACTCATTTTGACTGTGTTTGTTGATTTTAATTGACATTCAGCCAACGATCTAATTTCAATCTCCCATATATATTTAGCACTTTTTTTGTTGAATATATATATTTGATTGTTATTCATTTTTTCCTGGGCTATTAATACCTTTTCGCTTCCAGTTACGATAAAGTATCCACCTGGATCATATTTACAATCGTTAGAATCTTCTTGATTACAAAGACACGATCCCACCATAACTGGAATCTTTCCAAGAAAGATTTTGGTACTATGTTGACATCGATTATCTTTTATTATATTTGCCTCAACATACAATGAAGAACAATACGTCAAATTACGCAAACGCGCTTCGCGCGGAAACAATAAATCACTTTTTCCGTCACCTTCTGTGAATGAAGGTTTAGATAATGAGATTTCTCCAAAAACAAGTTTTGCATCATATTCAACTACTTCTATTGGACCAATCTCATCTATTATACGTTTTATATCCTTACAAGCGAATGCATCAAATGATTCTATTTGATGCTTCACCAACCCATTCTGTTTAAGATACATATTTGGCAATTGCCAGTTTCCTTCATCGTCGTCCATTTATACCAAAGACAATTCTTAAAGTTAAATATCTTTCAAAGTCTTTACCTTCTTCTTTAATACTTTCTTGGTAACTATTAATACTAATGTCGTGAAAAATGTAACAGCTAATGCGTACTTGAAATATGAACCAGCACTGTCTGTTTTAAGACTCTTTTTAATATACATTTTTATCGCCTCATTCCATGCGAGCGCAGAAGCAAGAGTAAAGCCAAAGCTCATAGATTGCAGAGCATTCGCCCATGTTTCTTCAAGGACGTAAGATCCAGCATCTTTCACATCGTCGAATTGGAGATCTTTTAATTCGTCGCCAACTGTTTGCAGTCCACCCTTAACATCATCGATTATTCCAGCCATTGTACTATACAAGAAGAAAAAAAATTGCGTAAAAACCTATCAAAAAAAATTTATTTTATCTTACAATGCCGAAACAGAAAAAAATAATTGAAGAACCTGAACCGGAAGAAGAGGAAGAGGAGGAAGACGATGAAGACGATGAAGAGGAAATGGATCTCGCACATCTTTTCCATCACTTTTTTACGAATGAAGATGGTACAAATATTGCCGACGTCCTAACACAAATGTCCAAATCGATAGATCTTCATAACCAACTTCTTCAAAAACTTTTACAAAATAATAAATCAGAACCAAAGCTTAACGAATAAAATTTTTTAATATAGTATGCAATCATTAAATGATTATTGTAAACCGTATTTTGATGAAAACTCACTACATTGGTTGAGTCTAAGTTCTAGTGTTGGTAGTTTGTCACATAGCATTGTGTTACAAGATAAGAAAATGATAGAAGAAAACATATTGGTGGTTTTTGAACATATATTTTCCATGGCTTATGGTTTGAATATTGATCTGGATAAATCGTGGAGTAAATGGCAGAAAAAAGCCGCCGCTAAGAAATATGTATCGCGTTCAATTTCGTTAGAAGCAAATATGAATAACTCTAATGGAAGCCCCAGAACAACAAACAGTGACTCAAGCTAACGCTAAAGATCAAATCAAATCCCTATATTCGTTACTTAAAGCAAAAGATATGGAAATATCCAAATTGAAAAGAAATGAAACCATCTATCAGAAAAAAATACAAAAACTTGATGCGCAATGTAAAGACCTTGTAGAAAAGTTGAAAATGACCAAAAAGCCTGGAAAAATAAACATAAAGGAACCTAATGATTCAGAATTATAATTAGATTAATAAATGGAGATTTATGGTAAAGGAATTAAAATTCCAGATGTCGACTACAAGCTTATTGTTAATTCAAATGTCAAAACTTCACACCATTTGTGGATAAACGAAGACCCTTTGAAGAAATCATTCGAATCTATTAATTCACAACTTTTACATGAATTATACGAGCGGTTTCCCGAGAGAACCGTGTTTTCCATATATGGTATGAACGAAGTATACGTGTCCAATAATGACCAAAACACAAAATCAAATTCTGATGAAGTATTTATAACCACTCATATAGACGGTCCGTTCTTCTTTTTCCCAGGAGTCAACGTCTATAGATTTATTTTAGCTTTGAACGAAAATCAGCATATATCGACTATCATAGAAGGCGACAATCCCAGGAGATATACACTAAGCACCGGGGAATATCTCGGATTTGATTTCAATAGAACTCCGCATCGCATCGAAGTAAATACCACAGCAAACGTCGGTTCGGTTCGCGTGGTACTAAAATTGCATTATTGCGTAACCTCCATATATTGGTACGGTTTCTTCGTAAGTATACTGACTATGTGTTACGATAGAATAGCTCGCGTCCTATTCCTTTACACGTTGAACCCTGAAACGTTCTCGCAAAGATTTATATCAAATATAATCATACGAGTTACAAGATTTTGGGTTTCACTCATCAATATATTCTTCCTTCTTTAACTTTTTCATTCCTTTGCCTCTTAACTTCTTGCTTTTTTTGATAATGAATGAGTAACTTTTGGAATATTCATCGTCTGATTCCCATTCATTATTACTCGCGATACTCGACCCGTCCGTATCGTCCTTTTCCTTTACGAACGGCGCGGTTTGATCGAAAATGTTCGATGCTTTCGGAACTACTAATGACATTCCAATTATCTTAAGGAAGTTTAAAAATTTTTCTTCTATATACACTAACAAAATGCAAATATTTGTGAAGACGCTCACTGGTAAAACTATTACTCTCGAAGTCGAATCTTCGGACACTATCGATAACATAAAAGCTAAGATTCAAGACAAGGAGGGAATACCCCCTGACCAGCAAAGGCTAATTTTCGCCGGAAAGCAACTTGAGGACGGTAGAACTCTGGCGGACTACAATATACAGAAGGAATCAACGCTTCATTTAGTTCTCCGACTTCGTGGTGGTGTTCTGGAAGAATGAAAGGTAGACTCCTTTCAAAAATTGTTGTTCGGTAGGAACTTAAGGAAATAATCGTTATATATATAAATGGAAACAATTGTGTGCCCATGTTGCTTCGAAGAGTTTGACATAAAACTTAAAAAAGACCGAAGTCTCAAATGTCCTCAATGCTTCAAAGAAATGAAACAAGCGGCGAGAAAGAAAGCACTACAAAAAACAGATGATTTCACGTGTTCATTATGTGAGCAAGTGAAGTCATGTAAAGAACGTAAAGGGGACAGCACGCAATGTAAA
>MDTC01209571.1_pt1 | contig 37445 bp, 30 predicted proteins | sample 811181 | NCBI WGS metagenome assembly MDTC01 (sample SAMN05326644, study PRJNA326480) | marine metagenome | isolation source: seawater | place: Pacific Ocean: North | collected 2011
GCTCCTAGTCTACCGATCCACCCACCCGCTGATGCACGTGGGTCGGTTATTGCTGGAGACTCTCTTGGGCTTCGAGGGGATAGGTACAATCGACTCAACAATTCGCGGGGATTTGAGTCATATTCACGTTCTGCAACACCATTGGGCTCGTTATGGTATAAAATATAATAAAAGTTGTCTCCAAACGTCTCTCTCCACTCGACCATCGGAGAGCGCTCTTGTCTTCCAGCGAAAGGAACGCTCATAGCGATCAGTCCATCGAACCGATTCGGATAAAATTGAACTGTCTGCCAAGCGACGATAGCACCCCAATCATGGCCAACCATGACCGCCCTTTCCTCGCCAAGATGATCCAGAATACCAACCATATCAGCCGCGATGTTCTCAATATTATAGTCATCCACTGCGATTGGGGCATCAGTACCTCCATACCCACGCATATCTGGCACAACAACTCTATACCCCAATTCCGACAAGTACTTTAACTGGTGCCTCCACGAATACCAGGACTCGGGCCAGCCATGCGCTAAAAGAACAAGAGGACCATCATCACCGGCCTCAGCTATGCGCATTGTTATATCGTTAACCTCGATATACCTTAGCGTTACACCATCAACGGGGGAATTAGTTATTGCGCCATCTGAGTTAGTCATTATTTCCCCCAGCGGGTTTTCGGCTCCAAACGCTAGTCCAGCTAGAGCAAAAGAGGCCACCAACGTCCTCAACAAGATACTGCTAAGCTTCGCACGTCTAAAAGCACTCATGCTTAATACACCTCAAAAAAATCATGTTCGATATTCATATCTCATCAGAAACCCTGTCGCTCCTGATACTCTGCCGAATAACCTATTAATCCATACCTGAATCTGTCTGTCCAACCCCACTTATCTGCCAGCGCGCAAACAAGCGCTTTGCTGCACTAAGATCCTTAGGGGACAGCCTCTCCTCAATGCGACTCAACAACGCGCGGGCCTCTTTATACTCATTGTAGATTGCCTGATTAGCCCAGGCATGAGCCTCAATGAGATCCTCCGGAACTAGATCAGCCTCGAAATTCATCAAAGCTAAGCGATAAGCGGCCTCCGGATGACCGCTTCGCGCTGCTCTTCCATACCACTCAACTGTCGATTGAGAATCCTTTTCAACACCAAAACCATTGTAGTAGAGACTCGCAAGATTAAACATTGCCGCCACATGGCCCTGCGATGCCGCGGCGTAAGACCACTTAAAAGCCTCTTCAGGGTTTTTCTCAACCCCTTGACCGGAATAGTAAAGGATACTTAAGTTATATTGCGCGAGGTCAAGCCCTCTCTCTGCTTCAATCAAAAATTCATCATATGCAGTTTCAAAATCTCCACTAAGAGCAGCGTCCACTCCTTGCTTATAACCCGCAAGTGATTGCCAGGAACTCAGGAGTGAAAAACAAACAAGACCACCTATAACCGCCTGCCTAACCCTTTGCTGCTTATGTCTTAAGAATAAATTAAACAAGATTCTTCAAAACCCCTTAGATTCAGTTATAATGATGATTGCCGCACCCGTAGCTCAGCTGGATAGAGTACCTGGCTACGAACTAGGGGGTCGCACGTTCGAATCGTGCCGGGTGCGCCACATCAAAAAATTACCTGCTGTAATGACAAGTCTTTCAATAAATATATTTAGAATGATCGGACCAAAAATGAATGCCCGAGGTATTTAACAATTACCTCCTCACTTCTTCCAATAATCCGTCGAGCCATCGCGCCCACTCGCCGGGCTCCACAAATGGATGAATTCCTCCGTCTAAACGCGCCTTAAATATTCTTGCCTTCTCAAAAAAATCATCCAACCGTTCCCCATTAGGGATATTCACATCAATGCCCTCTAAGCTCTTTAGTTTTTCAATACTCTTAACATACATACCCAACGCCATTTTATCTGAGGTATCAACCCCAACTCCGCCAAAGATTATTGCCTCATGAGGATAACCATCATCATAAACGGTAAACCCGACGGATAATACTCCGGGAGTATGTCCAGGGGTCTTGAAAAACGAAATTCTGTCTCTTCCAAGGGTCACACTGCCACTCTCAGTCGCGGTTAAATGCCTAACCGGCGGCATATAGCCCTTTTCCTGTCCGACTTGCGTTGCGCTGGCTGCCCAAGCCTCCTCTGTCATAAGCACAACTGCACCAAATTCTCCTTGCATACGTTTAGCGCCACCGACCTGATTGTAATCGCCGTGGGTGACGATTAAATACCTAATATCATTTGGATCAAGCCCAAGCTCTCTAATATTTTTAACCAAGGTCTCTGTCTCGCTACTTGGACCAGAATCAATGACGATAAGCCCTTGATCAGTCTGGAGAACCCAAACGGCCGCGGTATTTGTACCAACAAAAAAAAGGTTATCGAAAAGCTGAAAGGGCCCTGGCCTTTCTGCGTGCCCTGCGATAGATTTATCTTGCCCAAAAGAAAACGGCATCACAAATGAACTCAAAACTACAAGAAGAACCATTAACAAAGCATTACGTATAAACATAAGCGTAACAAACCTCCTGAAAACCCAATTCTAATAAGATCGGGGCATCCCTAGTACATGCTCTGACACAAAATTGAGAATCATCTCCTGAGAAATTGGTGCCAACTTCATCAAGCGAGCCTCACGCCAATATCGCTCCACATGGAATTCTCGTGCATAACCGAAGCCTCCGTGCGTCTGAACAGCCGCATCTGCCGCAAAGAATCCAGCCTCCGCCGCGAGATACTTAGCCATATTAGCCTCGGCAGCGCATGGCTTACCTTCGTCGATTAAATATGCCGCTTTACGAATCATCAGCTCAGCCGCATCAAGTTGAGTTTTTGCAATAGCAAGAGGAAAGGAGACGCCCTGATTCTTTCCGATTGGTCGATCAAAAACAACCCGCTCATTAGCATAAGCTACCCCACGCCTTAATGCTGCGCGACCAATACCTAACGCTTCAGCAGCAATTAAAACTCTCTCCGCATTCAAACCGTCTAACAAATACCTGAAACCCTCTCCCTCTTCACCGACACGATCATCAACGTTCACTTCTAGGTCTTCATACACAACTTCACAAGTTCGTACAGCATTGCGACCCAGCTTTGCAATCGGAGAAATTGACACCTGTGGCTTATTTAATTCGGCTAGAAGCAGGGTCAACCCATCAGTTTTTCTTTTTACGTCAGACCTTGGTGTAGTCCGAACGAGCAAAAGAACACGCTCACTCTCAATAGCTTTTGTTGTCCAGACTTTTCGCCCCCTTACAATATAGTTTTCGCCTCTTCTCTTCGCAAAAGTACTGATCGCTGTTGTATCGCTGCCCGCATCCGGTTCAGTAACACCAAACGCAACTTGCAATTCTCCGCTAGCAACCAAAGGAAGAAATTTTTTCTTCATAGATGCAGAACCGTGCTTAACAACAGGGTGCATCCCAAATATCGACAAGTGAAGCGGCGTCGCTCCGTTCATTGCTGCCCCTGAGGCGGCAACTTCCTCGAGCAATATTGCAGCCTCAGCGATTCCCTTTCCAGAGCCACCGAACTCCTCCGGCATCGCAATGCCAAGCCATCCCGATTCTGCCATTACATCGAAAAAACTCTGAGGGAACTTCCCTTCCGAATCATGGCGCTCCCAATACTCATCAGGGAAATCTACACAAACGCGTCTCACAGACTCCCTGATAAGCGCTTGCTCTTCAGTGTCATTAAAACTCATCTTCAGGCATCTCGTTTCGTTATTGCTTTTGAACGCTCTAAAATATTTTGAGCTCGCTCTAAATGAGGAGCGTCTACCATCTTACCCCTATAAAGAAATGCCATTTTTCCTTCTCTCATATTCTCGGCGAACGCAGCGACTAATTCAGCAGCATTCTTTACTTCGACATCGCTAGGACTAAAAGATTCGTTAACTATACTTATTTGACTGGGGTGCACCGTTAGCTTACCCGTAAAACCCATCTGAGCAGAATACTTACATTCTTCGGCAAGTTTTTTATGATTAGCAATGTCAGAAAAAACGGCGTCAATAGGCTGGACATTAGCGCTAACTGCGGAAATCAAGCATATCGAGCGGACATACTTAAAGACCTCCAAATACTGCCCCTGACTATCTCGTTTAGAACGACTCCCAATCGAAGCAAAAAAATCCTCTACACCCCAAGTCAACCCATCGACCCGGTCGTTATTCGATATTGACGTTAAATTAAAAACGGTCCCAGCTGACTCTGCTCCAATGAGTATTAGTTTAGTGCGACCAACCGAACAAGGGCCTCTCTTCTTTTCATACGCCGATATAATTGAATCAGCCAATTTCACGTCATCTAAACTGGTCACTTTAGGCAACACTATACCGTCAAGATCACACTCAACAATAGATTCTAAATCCTCTCTTCCTGTCCTCATCGTGATCGGGTTAATCCGAACAAATCGTTCTGTTTTATCTCGCTCACTCGCCAACCAAGAGGCCACGTTCTTCCTAGCCTCCTCCTTGTTGCTTGATACTACTGAATCTTCTAGATCCAAAATTACCGCATCTGCCGACAATTCTGGTACCTTGCTCAACATCTTAAGATTCGCGCCAGGCACAAAGTGAATAGATCTTCGCACTCCCATCTAATTTTCGACCTCACTAAAAACTGGTTTCAATATTAACTAAGCTACAATAGCTATCATGCTACTTGGCACACAAATTTACCATTAAATTGTCATAGATCATTTGACCATACTCAAATTATCAGCTAAAAAATGAGATTCTCAACAGCGAGGTGGTACACTTCCCAGACTATCAATTAGAGAGTCACGATGCAGAGCACAATCGAGTCCATTCAGTCTTGGGTAGGTAAAGAGGAAAACGTAACAGATACGATTTCCGGTTCCGTTGCTGAACGTCTCGCTGCGACTCTTAATCGTGAGACAAATAATACCTATCCTGTTCAGACAAATTTGCCTCACCTTTGGCATTGGTGTCATTTTATAAAGCCATCTCCGCAATCCTCCCTTGGTGAGGACGGACATTCGGCAAAAGGAAACTTCTTACCACCAATAACTCTCCCCAGAAGAATGTGGGCAAGCAGCTCTTTGCACTTTAGGCACCCACTCCAAATTGGTCTATTTGCAAACCGACAATCTCAAATTACGAATATTCAAGAGAAGCACGGTCGGAGCGGGAAACTGATTTTTGTCACGCTGAAGCATAATTTTTTTCAAGAGAAACAGCTAGTGCTGAGCGAGGAGCAAAATCTAGTCTACCGGAACCATCCTCCCAAGAAATCAGAAGAGCCGTCATTAAAAATGTCTAACGAAAACATTGGCCACTACACCGCAGTTATACAACCAAACACAACAGAATTGCTTAGGTATTCGGCCCTCACATTTAATAGTCACCGAATTCATTTTGACCAATCTTATACAACAAAAATAGAGGGCTATCCTGGACTAATAGTCCAGGGACCACTCATAGCGACCCACCTTCTTGAACTTGCATATCGATCTTTAGGAATTGAAACTTTGAACTCTCTTGAGAAATTCGAGTTCCGCGCCAAAAATCCCGCGTTTGTAGATAAACTGCTTCATCTCAGTTGCAGCAAGCTGGACAAGAATCGGTTTATCCACTTATCTGCCAAAAATGAGCTGGGTATCGAATGCATGGCAGCTAAAGCGACTATTAAGTGAATTTAGATAGAGCCCCGCTGACGGGAATAACCGTTGTAGCATTAGAACATGCGATAGCGGGACCTCTCTGTACTAAACAGCTCGCTGATCTTGGTGCGCGAATTATTAAAATTGAACGACCGCAAGCAGGAGATTTTGCAAGAGATTACGACACGAGAACTCTCGGGCAATCCTCTCATTTTGTTTGGGCAAACCGCGGAAAACTAAGTTTCAGCCTCAACATAAAAAGTCCAGAAGGAATTGAAATCTTAAAACGACTTTTGAAAGAAAGTGATGTCTTGCTTCAAAATTTGGCACCAGGTGCAGCAAAACGGTTAGGCCTAGACTACTCATCATTGCATTCACAATTTCCACAATTGATCTTATGTGATATCTCTGGGTATGGTCAAACAGGACCATATAAAGATAAGAAAGCCTACGATCTTCTTATCCAAGCAGAATCTGGATTACTTGCTGTAACAGGAACTGAACAAAATATTGTAAAAAGTGGCATCTCAATCGCAGATATAGCAGCGGGAACACAAGCGAACGCGGCAATACTGGCCGCAATAATACAACGATCCAAAGTGAATAAAGGTGCACATATCGATATTTCAATGCTCGAAGCGATGGTTGAATGGATGGGATTCCCACTTAATTATGCGCATAATGGTCAAGCTCAACCCGAACGGAAGGGCACCGAACATCCGACCATATACCCATACGGCTTATTCCAATGTAAAGACAAATCAATCGTATTTGGCATACAGAACGAACGAGAATGGAACTCTTTCTGCACCAACATTTTAGCTAAGGACAATCTTGTAGACGATATCAGGTTCGCAAGTAACGCTTTAAGGTCTCAAAACAGGGAATCCCTCAAACCTCTTATTAAAGAGTTTTTACTGTCTTGCACTGCAGAAGAAGTCATTAAGAAATTAGATGAACACAAAATAGCATGTGCAAAAGTAAATCATATTGATGAAGTTTGGCAACACGAGCAGTTAAGGTTTCTAAAAAAATTCGCTTTAACTAAAAGTCCAAATGGGAATATTGAGACTATGCTTCCACCAGGAAATAGCAACTTGTTTGAGCCGAACATGGGACCGATTCCGGAGCTTGGCGAGCACAACAAACTTTTGCTAGAGGAACTCGGATATACTGATAAAGATATTGAGGGCTTCGTTCTCTCCGGAGTCGTCTGACTCAATCTTTACTGAAGCCACGGATTCTCTGAAATAACTCCAGGCAAAGTAACCGTGTAATTCACTGCCGTCCTTTCACTGTCGTTATGCTCTCTTTTTGCAGTCGTATGCTCGCGGCTTTTGGTATAGGCGGAGTCCATGCAAAAACATGGGATTAGTTTATGTGGCGGAGAGAGAGGGATTCGAACCCTCGATGAGGTTCCCCCCATACGCCCTTAGCAGGGGCGCGCCTTCAGCCACTCGGCCACCTCTCCGATGCGTGGCATTGTAACATAGGCGTTCGGAGGTTCGAAGCGAAAGCCATAATTAAAACCCTTAAGCCTAGGAGGCCTCAGCCTCAGCCTCTTCGGATATTCGACGGTAAATCTCTTCTCTATGCACCGAAACATCACTCGGGGCGTTTATTCCAACACGAACTTGGCCGCCTTTTACCCCTAGAACAGTAACTTCAATATCATCACCAACCATGAGCCGTTCTCCAACTCTGCGGGTAAGTATAAGCATTTCAAAAATCTCCAAAGTAATATGGTCGCAATCCTAGCGCTAACTAAACACGTTACGTAAACGCACTAAATTGACGGAGGTAGTCGCCTTCCAGCTCACTATCTAACCATTGTAATTACTTTCTCGAGACTAATTTGGATCACCAAGGCCGAAGGCGTCATGCAATGTTCGCACGGCCAATTCCAGATACTTCTCTTCAATCACAATCGAGATTTTTATTTCAGACGTCGTTATCAATTGAATATTTATTCCTTCGTTTGCAATCGCTTCAAACATTTTGCTGGCGATACCAGCGTGCGACCGCATCCCTACGCCTACAACCGATACCTTACCGATTTCCTTATCAAGATCGATGTTTCTCGCTTGGATGACCTCCTGCTGATCTAACAGAATTTGTTTTGCTCGCTCACTCTCACCCCGTTTGACGGTAAAGGTAATATCATTCGAACCGTCGGCAGCGGCATTCTGGACGATCACGTCAACTTCGATACCTGCACCACTAACAGGACCAATTACTCGATGCGCTACACCGGGAACGTCGGGCACTCCGCTTACTGTTAACTTTGCCTCATCGCCCTCAAAAGCTATACCGGTAATTTTTGGGTCTTCCATTTTCTTCTCCATCTCAAAACTAATAAGCGTTCCATTGCCCTCTTCAAAGCTGGATAATACTCTGACAGGAACACGATGCTTGCCAGCAAACTCAACAGCACGTATCTGAAGAACTTTGGCACCCAAGCTAGCCAACTCAAGCATTTCCTCGAAAGTAATGCTATCAAGTAAGCGAGCATCTTTAACCATTCTAGGGTCTGTTGTATAAACACCCTTAACATCGGTATAGATTTGACACTCGTCAGCTTTAACCGCCGCCGCTAAAGCAACAGCAGTAGTATCCGAGCCTCCTCTCCCCAACGTCGTAATATTTTCAAGCTCATCGACTCCTTGAAAACCTGCCACCACAGCCACATTACCTTTTCCTAATTCAGATAGTATTGGACCTTCATTGATAGAACGAATTCGAGCTTTAGTGTGTGCATCCGTCGTAACAATTTGTGCTTGAGCACCCGTAAAAGATCTTGAGCCAATACCCCGCTTTCGCAAAGCAATACACAACAAAGCGATCGTTACTTGTTCTCCAGTAGCTAACAGCACGTCCATTTCTCTTGGCTCAGGATAATCAACTATAGATTTCGCCAAGGCTGTTAACCTATTCGTCTCACCACTCATCGCAGAAAGCACCACTATAATTTCATCACCTTTCTCACGATGAGCGGCTACTTTATCCGCGACAGCCTCAATCCGATCAATACATCCGACCGAAGTTCCCCCAAATTTCTGAACTAGCAAACCCATAAATAATCAACTCCCTGCGACCCTATCTATAATCCTTTATTTATTAATCCTCTCCAAAACCCAACTTTTTACGCTATCGAGAGCGGCAGGAAGGGCCGAAGGATCGCCCCCTCCAGCCATCGCCATATCCGCTCTACCACCACCCTTTCCACCAACCTGAGTCGCAACCATATTCACCAGATCACCAGCTTTAATCCGATCCGTTAACTCCTTACTTACCCCAGCAACCAAGCCCACTTTAGTCCCTTCAACAGAAGCTAAAACAACAATAGAAACCCCTAGCTTATTCTTCAACTGATCAACTGTCTCTCGTAACTCCTTACCATCGCAATCGTCAATATGCCTAACTAGTAGTTTGAGCTCTCCTATATTTTCAGCTGAATGCGCCAAGTTTCCGCCCTCGCTGGTAGCGATTTTTGCCTTCAGCTGTTGCACCGTTTTTTCGAGCTCTTTTTGAGCAGAGGACATTTGCTTCACACGACCCAAGACATCCTCTTTATTAGACTTCACTAATTCACAGATTTCCTTGAACATTTTTTCTTCACGCTCAATTGTCCGATGAGCCTCGTGACCAGTCACCGCTTCTATTCTTCTCACGCCTGCTGAAATCCCGGATTCCGAAACGATTTTAATGAGACTGATGTCACCGGTATTATTAACGTGAGTGCCGCCACAGAACTCAACAGAGAAACCCTCCCCCATTGTGACTACACGAACCTCGGCACCATACTTCTCTCCAAATAAGGCAATTGCTCCTGATTTCTTCGCATCTTCCAATGCCATTTGCTGTTTTTTAACCGGAGTATTCTGCAATACCTTGGCATTCACTTCTCTCTCAACTGCTTTTAATTCGTTTTCATCTAAGGCCGCGGTATGAGAAAAATCAAATCGCAAACGCTTCGCATCCACCAAAGAACCCTTCTGCATGACATGACTGCCCAAGACTTGACGGAGTGCTGCATGCAACAAATGGGTAGCGGAATGATTGAGAGTAATCGCCCTTCTTTCTTCGATCTCTCCGCTCACAAAAACTTGCATTCCAACAGTTAAAGACCCGCTATTTTGAACACCTCTGTGGATTAAGGCATCACCTTGCTTTTGAGTATCCAAGACTTCAAACTCGAATTGATCACCGCTTATAACGCCCCTGTCTCCAACTTGCCCACCAGACTCACCGTAAAGCGGAGTACGATCCAACACCACCCAACCCTCTTGACCTTTTTTTAGCTCCAAGACTTCTTCACCTTCAACATACAAACCTTGGACACTCGCGCCTCCCTCTATATGATCATAACCAATAAAATCCGTGCTCAAATCAATACTTAAATTTAATTTTGAAACCGCAGAGAATTTCCCAGCCGCCCGTGCCTGTTCTCGCTGAACTTCCATCGCTTTTTCAAAACCCTGCATATCGATTGTCAGCCCATTTTCCCTTGCCACGTCCGCCGTCAAATCTGTAGGAAATCCATAAGTATCATAAAGCTTAAAAACCGTTTCCCCGTTGATCATCTTTCCAGAAAGATTAGAAATCGCAGACTCTAGAATGCCCATTCCATTTTCAAGAGTTCGCTCAAACTGCTCTTCTTCCTCCCTTAATATTTTCTCAACGAACTCCTGACGGGAAGCTAGTTCCGGATACGCGTCGCCCATTACTTTGACCAATGGAGAAACAACTTTAAAGAAGAACACTTCCTTTACTCCTAGGCGATAACCATGACGCAAGGCGCGCCGAACGATACGACGAAGGACGTATCCCCTGCCTTCGTTCGAGGGAATAACTCCGTCGATAATCAGAAAAGAACTAGACCGAATGTGGTCAGCAATCACCTTCAAAGAATTATTAGTGCGATCTGCGACATTTGTAATCGTGGATATATCACTAATAAGATTATCAAAAAGGTCAATCTCATAATTACTGTGAACACCCTGCATGACTGCAGCGATGCGCTCGAGGCCGGCGCCTGTATCGACTGATGGCTGAGGCAATGATACAAGACTGCCATCAAGCTTTCGCTCATATTGCATGAAAACCAAATTCCAGATCTCGATGTATCTATCACCATCTTCTTCGGGGCTCCCAGGCGGCCCCCCCACAACCTCTGGCCCGTGATCATAAAAAATTTCTGAGCATGGCCCACAAGGACCTGTATCCCCCATAGACCAAAAATTATCTTTATCACCAAGCTTTGAAAACCGCTCCTTATCAATACCGATTTCATCCAGCCAAATTGATTCTGCTTCACCATCTTCAAAGTAAGCTGTCACCCAAAGCTGACTAGGAGACAAGCCAAGTTCAACCGTTAGAAAGTTCCACGCGAAGCGAATTGCTTCACGTTTAAAATAATCTCCAAAGGAAAAATTACCAAGCATTTCAAAAAAAGTATGATGGCGCGCAGTGTAGCCAACATTCTCTAAATCGTTATGCTTCCCACCTGCTCGAACGCATCGCTGAGAACTCGTCGCCCTGTTATAGCCTCTCGACTCAACACCCAAGAAAGTATCCTTAAACTGGACCATTCCCGCATTAGTGAAGAGCAGCGTTGGATCATTGCCCGGGATCAGTGAACTACTTTCTACCCTCTGGTGACCATTCCGCTCGAAATAATCAAGAAAAAGTGATCGGATCTCAGCGCTTGTGTGCATGTTCTTTCTTTTACTGCTGTTCATAAGTTTTTAGCCAAGTATTTTTAAAAAAATAATGAGAAAACCTTCAAGAAACTTGAGAAATCTAAGTATAGCGCTTAGTTCTGTAAGTTGGCAGATCTTTCGTGAGCTTTCAGAGCCGAGACATCGACTAACCTTCGGATTTTTCTGAGATCGCACTGGGGTCGTTTAAAAGAGGATTTAGGTTCAGCCCATCAATCATTTCTTCCGGTGGAGCTCTCAATTTACCGTCGCTACTGAGAATGATTGCAACGTACCTAGTTTGAGGAAAATAACTCAGGACGATAGTTAAAATTATCAAAAACGGAACACACAAAAACATTCCGGGGATTCCCCAGATATAACTCCAAAGACCCAAGTTTAGCAGTATAACAATCGGGCTTAAGTTAAACGAGGAACCCATCAAGCGAGGCTCTAGAATATTACCTATAATAATTTGAAGGATACCAATTCCCGCTAACACCAACAGAAACAACGTGTACCCATCAGATTGCGCTAAAGCAATGAGAGCTGGAAAAATAGTTGCGATTATCGAACCTACGGTGGGGATAAAATTCAATAAAAATATCAACAACCCCCAAACTCCAGGAAAATCCACGCCAACAAGAACCAAAAACACATAACTAACGACCCCAGTTAACGAGCTTGTTGCAAGCTTTATGGTTATATACTTTTCAATATCGCTACGTATCCGCTCTATTATCTTACGCGCATTGCCCTCGGAACCAATGGCGCCAGAGAGCTCCGTAATTTTTGCATCAAAATTCCCTTGCTCTAGAAACAAAAAAAGGATGTAAATCATTATGAGTCCGCTACTCGCAAGAATCCCAGCAAAGGACGCGGCTACTGATGCTGCCAGCACAGGAAGGTTAATCCACTCAGTGACTGATAAGTACATTTCAGGGTCTTCTGTTAAAGTTTTATCGAGAAAAGGAAGAGCCTCTAACCGAGCTATCAAATTAGCTTGATAGAGTGGAAAAATTTCGAGAACTTGATCAACGCGACCACCAAAAAACTTAACTAGCGCCCAAATCATAGAGATAAAAACAAGCAATGCGGCTACCCGCGCCAATATAGGCTTAACACGTAAGCCGAATAAAGATAGCCGCTCAATTGCATTCGACAAAGTGTTTATTAAGTACCAGAGAGCTACCGCAATAACGAATGGGAGCAACAACGCCTCACCAACGGCCAACAGGTAGAATACAGCAACGACGATGAGTGAGTTCAGAGCAAAACTTGATTTATTCATACCAGCTTATCCATGCTGTAGCTTTGATTGAAGACAACTTTAGTAAAGAAAGCGCTAGAACGTATGTCTGTTCGAAAAGGACTATCGAATTCCTCCGCGCCTAACCACCTCCAAAAACTTCTACTAAGGTTCCTGGTGTTAGTATCTGCGGTAAAATTTCGGGTTCTCCGTGAGGCGGATAGTACAGGTACAAGGGTACTGAAGGACGATTAAATTCTTCAAGGATCGTTGTGATTTCTGGATCTTCGTTGGTCCAGTCACCTTTTAAATATGTGATGCCCTCGTCACGCATAACATTCTTCACTCGCTCCGTCCCGAGCGATGTTTGCTCATTAGCAAGGCAAGTTATGCACCAATCTGCTGTCATGTTTACGAAAACTGGTCTACCGGCTGCACGTAAATCAGCAAGCTTCGCTGCACTAAACTCCTCAAAGTCCCTATCAACTCCCTCGAAGGCATTAACCGCTGACTCGCGCGAAACACTGAGGAACGGAGTCTGCAACAAATAGAGAGCGACACTTATCGAAGCTATCGCGAACCCATAATTCAACATCCTTCCAAAAAAAGCCATGCTATTCCGACGCTGGTATAACCAAACTGTGAAAGCTAATAGCAAACATACCCCGAGAACAAGAGTCATCCCTGTAGTCCCAACTTGATTACCCAGAACCCAAAGGAAAAAAAGCGAGGACGCATAAAGTGGGAACGCCATAAACTGCTTGAAGGTCTCCATCCAAGACCCAGGCTTCGGCAAAAAGCGAGAGAGAGTTGGTAGGTAAGACAAGAGCAAGATGGGAAGGGCCATACCAAAACCTAAGGCGACAAATACTAGCATCGCTATCCCCCAAGGCTGAGTCAGCGCAAAACCAAGCGCAGGCCCCATAAATGGTGCGGTACAGGGCGTTGCTACCGTTGTAGCAAGTACCCCCGTAAAGAATGATCCTGTGTATCCTTCTTTCTGGGCTAACCCAGACCCCGCCCCCATAAGGCTAGTACCGATCTCAAAAACACCTGATAAGCTCAAGGCTAAAATGAAGAAAATATAGGTTATGACAGCTAAAAACCAAGGCTGCTGAAACTGAAAGGCCCAGCCGATCTGCTCTCCACCAGCCCTTAAAATGATCAGAACAGTTGCAAGCGCAAGAAACGCAGAAATCACTCCGATCGTATAAGCGAGACCATCCAGGCGCTGTTTTGTTCGACTTGCATCAATATTCTTGGCAAAACTGAGAGCCTTCATTGACAGAACTGGAAACACACAAGGCATAAGATTTAAAATTAAACCGCCGAGGAACGCAAAAAACATATACAGTCCAACGTCAGCCAGACCTGATTCCAATGACACGGAACCTTCTGACTCCCCTCCTGCAGAAAAACCCGGCGATATAACCGAGCTTCCTGCGTCAATGGCAGGATCGGCAAACTCGAACGACGTTCTCTCCCCATCCTCTTCCTCCAGAACAAGGACACCATAGACGGCGCTCAAATCGTCCAACATTCTCCTTGGCTTTTCGTGTGTTATCTGCGCCAGATTGTCACTCAACGCAACCTGTCTTAATGGACCAGGCTTTAAAATCCTTCGCTGCGTCGGAAAAAAATAAGCATCGCTCGCTCTATCAAAAACTCCTGTGTTTGATTCAAACCCAAAACTTACACGAGTGCCTGCAGAGGCTATCATAGAAGTTATGTCGTGCTTCGTCTCAGGGAGCAACAATCTCGTTGCAGCAAAAAGCGGATCAGCGAGGTCTTGGTTTTGTGTTCCAGCGACAGGAATATTTAGATTGAGAACCTGTTCCCCCGGTATACAAATTTGTTCGCAAACGTTCCAAGATGCCACCGCAGAGAAGGCTGCACTTTCTTCAGGAAAATCAATTGGCAATGTAACTTCTATGGGGAGCAAAACCTCTTCTTCATATCCAAAATTAACCAGATCAGTTTCGTAAAATGGCAGCCAATGCGGAGCTGGAAACTGAAGCTCACCAATACGCGTGCCCTCCGGTGCTTGCCAGTTCTCTAACTCAGTCGGCTCGCCACTGTCCCCGCCCATTTTCCAATAAGTATGCCAACCGCTTGCAGGCCTCAACCTTAGGCCCAAAGTCTGCGGAACACCTGGCACAAGCACTGGCAGCTCGCTCATCAATTCAAGCTCCACGCGATAGTCCCAAGCGGTCTGAGTGCGGGTCGGCTGAATCTCATAACCATGCTTGACCCCCTCAGAATCTACAAACGTAAGCAAGCCCTCGATTTCAGACAATACTTCAGGGAACCTTCGGTGTTGCTCAGTAGTAATCTGCAACCTATTCCCATCAAGCATCACATCTCGCATGGGGGCGTATCGCATAATTCTTCTTTCGGTAGGGAAAAACCACGCATCTTCAGCATCTTCAAAAAGCTCGTCTGGAGATGAAACCATGACGCTCACTGAATCACCCATTGCATTGAAACTAGCAGAGAGCTGATGGTGACCAACTTCAAGAGGGAGGCTTCTTCTGGTCAACGCGAATCCTTCAACCCATTTCGGATCTGGTGATGTCTGGTCCGCTACGGGTAAAGTAATTGAGAACTCGTGTTTGCCGGGAATACAGATCTCATCGCAGACTTGCCATTCTATTAAAGTTGAAGCGGTGAATTTATCTCGGTCTAACGAAGCAGGGACAATTACAGGGATTGGCAAAAAGACTTCATGCTCATACGTGAATGTAACCAAATCGCTGCCAGGAAAGGGTGTCCATTCTGGCATGGGCCATATGATATCACCGACCGAGGCACCTTCTGGCAAAACCCAGTTAGTCGCCTCAGTAGCTTCGCCACTATCTCCACCAAACTTCCAGTATGTATGCCACCCCTCAAGCGGGTCTAGACGAATCGCCAACCAAAGGATTTCTCCAGGGACAACCTCAAGTGGCTCCGCTATCAACTCAACTTGAATTTGATCGGTAGAATAGACCTGAGGCTGAACAGCCCCCCCGACAAACGTCGCTGCGACCAGAACCAGTAATGATGTCAAGTGCTTAGTTAACATTGAGACTCCATCTCACAACGCTTTTTGGAAGCGAAGATAACTCCTGTTTTTGAAGCGATATTCAATAGAGAGAGGACTATGATCCCTCCATTAATTAAATTATACGTTAAAAGGCGAGCATATATTCAATAATATGATAATACGTTAAAAAGCATCAACGCGGATTAAAATGTTTAATATATAGTTATATCAATAATTTAGTTCATTTCTATAATATATTGAATGAGAAGCTGCAATCGTCGGACGCCCCTGTATTCGTTGATATCTAGGCGAAACACAATCCTCATGCTCTCAATATTGTCTTTCGGCCAATCTTCCTCATCAATGTTAAACGCGATAGCATCGAGAAGTTCGGGGGAATTCGAGCTTGACCGCAACACAAGTTTCAGATGGTTCGCACCAACCCGCCTGTGCTGGACAACAGAAAAATCGCCGTGAAAAGTAGGCTCAGGAAACCCTTGACCCCAAGGACCAGCCGCGGCGAGCATCTCTGCCACTTCCAGCTTAAACCAGGCTTCCTCCAATTCGCCATCAGTCACTAATTGCGCATAAAGTTGTTCCTCAGTGATCACTTCTTCAACTCGCAGATTAAAAGCCGTTTTAAAATTGCTTAGCTGATTAGCTTTCAAGCTCAGTCCAGCGGCCATTGCATGCCCACCAAATTTTTCAATCAAGTCCGGATGCCTATTGTCAATCGTCTCTAAAACATCTCGGATGTGAATTCCCCCAATGGATCTAGCAGAACCTTTAAGCTCTTTATCACCTCGACTGGCATCAGCGAAGGCAAATGCAATTGTCGGTCGATGCCATTTATCCTTTACCCGCGAAGCCACGAGGCCCACCACACCCTGATGCCAGTTTGGATCAAAAAGGCAGATACCTGCTGGCAAACTTTCTCCATCTAGCGTTAACGTTTCGACGACACTAAAAGCTTCTTCCTTCATCTTAGCTTCAATTGTTTTACGTTCGGTATTCATGGCATCCAATTGGCAAGCAAAGGAATAAGAGCTGGACTCATCGCCTGCCAACAAACACTCAATCCCTGTCGTCATGTCATCGAGCCGACCCGCAGCATTCAGCCTCGGCCCAACATAAAACCCGAGATCACTGGCAACTATGTTTGCTGGATCCTTCGCTGCTAATTTTAAAAGACTATAAATTCCCGGGCGAGAGCGTCCTGCTCTAATTCGTTTTATCCCCTCGCCAACAAGGATCCGATTATTTCGATCTAGCGGAACTACATCAGCGACCGTACCAAGCGCAACAAGATCGAGTAGTTCAGACAGGCGAGGCTCAGAGATACCCTTTTTCTTAAAATAATCACGCTCGCGCAACGCGCGTCGAACTCCCAGCATTAAATAAAAAATAACACCCACGCCTGCAAGTGCTTTACTTTTAAACCTGCACCCCGGTTGATTAGGATTAACGATCACGTCAGCTTTTGGGAGAACTTGACCGGCTAAATGATGGTCTGTCACCAGCGTTTGAATTCCTGAAGCTCGAGCAACATCAACACCATCTACGCTTGAGATACCATTATCTACCGTAATGATTAGGTCCGGGTGACGAGATTTTGCCATTTCAACAATTTCGGGTGTCAAACCGTATCCGAACTCGAAACGATTGGGAACAATATAGTCGACCCAGTTGAATCCGAAGCTTCGCAAAGCTTGGATTGCCAAAACGCAACTAGTAGCGCCGTCTGCATCAAAATCTGCAACAATCAAGATCCTGCTCTGTTTTTCTAACGCAGAACACAACAGGTCGGAAGCTTTATTCAAGCCGAGTAAATCTGTTGGGCTTAATAGGTTCTCCAACCCAAGCTCTATCTCTTCAAAGTTGACAATTTCCCGACCAAGATATATCCGATACAAAAGTGGATGAAGATCAGGATTTAGTCCATTTCCCTCGACTTCAAAATTCGAACGCATCGGTCGCGTCCGCAACGTACTGTTCACTTCGAGCAGAACCGAAGATTTTGGACTACAAAGTCCTGAACTGCATGCAAGTCATTCGGGAGCGTCTGATACCTCTCTTCTCGCTCCAATAAATTTCCTAAGTGCCCGGGAAGATCAGGAGCTTTTTGCCCTGCCGCCTCTACTGCCTCACCAAATTTTACTGGATGCGCTGTTGCAAGAGTAACCATCGGGGAATTGCTTCCATTATGGCACCGACGACCCGCGTCAAGCCCAATGGCCGTGTGCGGATCCAAGAGCATTTCATGCCTTTTAAAGATCTCTGAAATCACCCGACAAGTCTGGTCATCAGTGACACTAGCACTAGAAAACATTGCTCGAACGGTTTGCCATTGGCGTTCAGAGACGCTCAGTTTTCCTGACAACGAACGCTGCATGAAATCAGAGAGAACATCACCATCGCGATCAAACAAATCAAATAGATATCGCTCGAAATTACTGGAAACCAAAATATCCATACTTGGAGAGAATGTCTTTTTTAACTTCGATGCCGAGTAATCATTTTTGCTTATAAATCGATGCAAAATATCATTCGAATTGGTTGCTACTACGAGTTGATCTATGGGGAGACCCATTTTCTTTGCTAAGTATCCCGCATACACATCCCCAAAATTTCCAGTTGGAACTGAAAAAGAAACTTTTGATTCCCCGCGCGTAAGTTTCAAAACAGATGAAAAATAGTAAACCATTTGCATCATAATTCGCGCCCAATTGATCGAATTCACCGCAGCCAATCGGCATTGCGTCGGTAAAAAACTTTGATCGTTAAAAGCCGCTTTGACGAGTCTTTGGCAATCGTCAAAATTACCGTCAACTGCAAGATTAAAAACATTCTCGCCATGCACCGTTGTCATTTGGCGTCGCTGCACTTCGGAAACTCTATTGAGGGGATGAAGGATAAAAATATCTACTTGATCGGAGTGCCGGCAACCCTCAATGGCTGCAGACCCAGTATCGCCAGAGGTGGCACCAAGAATTGCGACCCGCTGACCATTTTTTTTTAGTACGTAATCAAGAAGGCGCCCTAACACTTGCAGCGCAAAATCCTTAAACGCCAAGGTTGGCCCATGAAAAAGTTCCAAGACGTATTCATTTTCGTCAAGCATTATCAAAGGCGCTACGTCTGAATGATAAAATCCATCATAGCTATCATAGATTATCGTCCTCAACTCTGGTGCCGGAATGTCACTACCGACAAACGGAGTAATAACCTTTAATGCAAGATCCTGATATGAGAGATCAGCCCAGGACTGAATTTCCTCGATTTCAAAACTTGGCAGGCTTACAGGAACGAATAACCCACCATCCGATGCCAGCCCTTCTAGAAGCACCTGCTCAAAGCTTTGTTCAGGGCAGCCATTTCTTGTGCTTTGATACTTCACTTAATAATCCTTGAACTCAGCGAAAAAAGAAATCTTCACGACTCAAATGATGCAACGCGTATCCTTACAACGGGGTTTCTAACACTCTCCAAGCTCTCAATTTCAGCGATAGCCGAATTCAAAACCCGCTCAATACAAATGTGAGTCAATATGACAATTTGAACACAGTTATTACTCTTTTCCTTCTGAATAACCGCATCTATACTGATTCCGGACTTTTCTAACAAGCTGGTTATATTAGCCATCACGCCAACGTGATCATCAACATTTATCCTCAGGTAATACTCAGACTCAATTCCAGTAATGTCCAAAATTTCATAATCAGTCATAAGCTTACTGAAGCCGAGCGAAGGGACCTTATGGGCATGTGAAATAGGCTTCGGTGATCGGGCAAGATCAATTAAGTCAGCAACAACCGCTGAGGCCGTTGCTCCGGCTCCGGCTCCAGGCCCACTGTATAGAGTCGAACCTACGGGATCCGCATGAACTACAACAGCATTTCCTACACCATCAACGCTGGCCAACAATTCATCTAACGACACTAACGCCGGGTGAACTCTCATTTGAACACACCGCTCACTTAATCGAGCTATGCCCAGGTGCTTGATACAATAGCCCAGCTCGCTCGCGTACTTAATATCATCAAGTTCCAGACTACTTATACCCTCTATGTACGTTTTATTAAAAGCCAAAGGCATTCCAAATGCAATTGAAGCCATTATTGCCAACTTATGAGCTGCATCCGTTCCCTCTATATCAAAGCTAGGGTCAGCCTCGGCGTAACCAAGCTCCTGAGCTTCCCGCAGCACATCTGAAAACAATCGTTGACGGTTGCCCATCTCAGTTAAAATATAGTTACCTGTACCGTTTATAATTCCAGCCAACCAATCAATATTATTTGCCGCAAGGCCCTCCCGCAAAGACTTGAGAATCGGGATACCACCCGCCACCGCACTTTCAAAAAGAAGCCTCACGCCATTTTTAGAGGCTAAATTAAGAAGTTCGTTCCCATGAGTAGCGATCAGCGCCTTATTAGCTGTTACAACATCCTTTCCCACTAACAATGCTTTTTTTACAACCTCGAATGCCGTGTCCAGGCCTCCGATAGTCTCCACCAAGATGTCCACTTCAGGGTCGTTGACTACTTCAATAGGATCAATGCTCCATTTATTTACTCCGGAAACGCCCTCCCTCAAGCCTCGACTCGCAATGTGCGTTACCTTTAGACGTACATCACCCAATCGACGCGCTATCGTGTTTTCGTTTTTTACTATAAGGTCATGAGTTCCTCTACCGACCGTTCCATAACCGCAAATACCAATATTCAAGAAGCATGAGTCACTTAAAGAGACAGACATCGATCAAGGGCCCTTTGTTTGTAAAAGAAGTGTAATTAGATTTTTAACATAGCCGCAAGACGACTTGCCTCCACGTATCCAGGCACAAGCTGTCCGTCCGGAAAAACTATCGCAGGTGTGCCATTGACCCCGAACTCATTTCCTAGGGCGTAATGTTTAAGTATTGGGGTGGCACACTTCTTACCGGGTATGTTTTGCCCGTTTTTAGCCTGCTCAAACGATTTTTCTCTGTCGTCCGAGCACCAAACAGAGATCATCTTTTCATACGCATCGGCGCTTTCACCACCTCGTGGATACGCGAGATACCGAACTTTTATACCGTATTCGAGAATCTTATCTATCTCACTGTGAAGCTTCCGACAGTAGGTGCAATCTACATCAGTAAAAACCGTGATACTTGCCTTAATTTCCTCAGGCTCAAATATGATCATTTCACTCTCTGGCACTGCTGCTAGCCGCTCGATCACGCGAGACTGTCTCGCAGAAGACGAAACATTTATCAAACCAGAGGGGCTTGTTCGATACATGTCACCGGCAAATAAATAATCTCCTGCAATATCGCTGTAGAGGATTTCACCCGTATTCAACTGAACCTCATAAATTGTCGATAGCTGCGTCGCTTTTAATGACTGTATTTTCAGCTGCCCTCCTGACGCAACCTCAATGGCCTGCTCAAGCTTCCCCCGCAAAGATTGATCACCGTTGCCACTCTGCGCAAAAAGAGGAAATGCAATCGCAAGACCTGTTATAAAACCCAAAAACAGTATCCGTGCCTTGATAAAACTTATGCTCATATCGTCCCCCACTTTTTAAGCCGTTATAGCACTTTTAAGAGTTGATAAAAAGAATTTGATCATCACAAGTTAAGAACATTAAACTTTGGACGGCCGTAAAAATGATACAAGTACAGTGCTAAAAAAAAACGCACCTTTAACACTAAAGATGCGCTCTTTATCGCTCCCTAAAGGGTGTCTAGCTTTTTTTCTCCAACTTTTCCGCAATGCGCGCCTTGCGACCAGCAAGATCCCTAAGGTAATAAAGTTTGGCCTGGCGGACATCGCCACGACGCTTCAACGTCACACTTTCAACCTGGTTGCTATAGAGCTGGAATGTACGCTCGACTCCAACACCATGTGAAATTTTTCTGACTGTGAACGAGGAGTTAAGGCCTCGACTTTTCCGCCCAATTACCACTCCCTCAAATGCCTGCAAGCGCTCCCTATCACCTTCTTTTATCTTAACTTGGACCACTACGGAGTCTCCCGGACTAAAGTCAGGAAAACTCTTGCCCATTTGTTCAGATTCGATTTGCTGTATTATTTTATTTTTACTCATATTACTAACCTCTATACCGTTTTTTCTGCAAAACCTTTGTCTGGCTCTTTATTCCTGGCCTACCTTGGTCCAAATCCCCGCGTAACTAAGTGTTATCAGCTTCACTCTTAAATTTCTTTAGCTGACTTTTTTGCTTTTCGCTCAAAGTCGCTGACTCGAGTAAGTCTGGTCTTTTCTTCCATGTAACTTTAACGCTTTGTTCTAGCTTCCACTCTTTAATTGCCTGATGATCTCCGCTCAACAAAACCTCAGGCACAACATATCCTTCAAAGGTCTCAGGGCGAGTATACTCCGGACAATGTAAAAGTCCGTCAGAAAAACTGTCTTCATTGAGAGAGCCTGCATCTCCTAAGACATCCGGCTGGCAGCGTCCCATAGCGTCCACCAGAGCCATAGCAGCGAGCTCACCACCACTGAGCACAAAATCACCGAGAGAAATTTCCTCGTCTACCTCACTCAGAATAACCCTTTCGTCAATGCCTTGGTAACGGCCACAAACTAAGATTAAACTCTCACTTTTCGCTAGAGACTCCACATGACCTTGATTTATCGTTTTTCCCTGTGGAGATAGATAATAAACTTTCTGCTCTGTGTATCCCATTTCCTGTGACGCCGCCTTTGCAGCTCGTATCGCCGCGACTAAAGGCCCAGTTTTAAGAAGCATCCCAGGGCCTCCACCAAACGGTTTATCATCTACCGTCTTACGACTATCCTCAGCAAAACTCCTCGGGTTATAAAGGTCGAGACTTAATCTCTCATCCTTAACCGCTCTACCAATTACTCCGAATTGAGTAATGGCAGTGAACATCTCCGGAAAAATAGTAACTATTGCGATATGCATAATTACCTAATGCTCTTGCGCGAGACTTTTAAGCTTCAATAATCCACTACTCAAGATAATCACTTAACCAGGAAACTAACAGCTCTCCTTTTTCGACGTCGATTGATTTTATGACTTCACCTTTTACCCAAGGAATCAGCCTCTCTCTATCATCGAGGCTGCAATCATCCGGTTTCACAACAATAACATCGTTAGCACCGGTCTGAAGAATTTTCTCCAACACTCCCAAGTCTTCACTCTGTAAATTACGGATACGCAACCCAATTAATTGATGCCAATAAAACTCATCATCCTCAAGCGTAGGAAGTTCCTTCGCCTGAATTGATAGCGTTGCTCCCACAATATCTGCAGCACTTTCGGGATCATCAAAATCTTTAAACTTTACGACAAGGCCGTTTGGTTGAACGCGAAACGTGTCTATCTCTAATTTACTGAGCACCCCATTTTTTTCGCCCCTGAAATGCCTGTGCTGCAATATCGCACCGCGCTCTTCTGTGAACGCCCTTACCTTCACCCAACCCTTAACACCGAAAAGCTTCCCGACTTGACCGAGAACTACCCAGTCGTCATCATTCATCCAACGCTAGCTTTCAGCTGATGATAATCTAGCCGCCGCCTTTACTATGGACGACACTCTCGCACTAACTTGAGCCCCTTTCGACTCCCAGTAACTAAGCTTTTCCCTATCAAGACGAATCTTCTCCTCTCCCCCTGTCGCACGAGGGTTGAAAAAACCAATCCGTTCAATAAATCTCCCGTCGCGAGACATCCTGCTGTCTGCAACAGTGATATGGTAAAAAGGCCGCTTCTTAGCTCCGCTGCGCGCCAATCGGATCGTAACCATAATTTTATCCCTAATTTTCATTATTTTAGAGCTTTAAGGGCCATAAATAACCAGTAAAGATCTACCGCGTCATGAAACAATGCGTCTACTTCTCGAGGACTCGCTTGAAACTCGTAAAGTTCGAGAAAATTATCGAAAAACCTAAATTTCTCGACGCTTTTTTCAGACGGCGTATTCTATGTTAAATCGCACATGATTGGAAGCTCGTGAAAACCGCATATTTATTGGCTTACACGCAATTTACAATAAGATTTAGCCGTGGGTTAACACTTATTTCTTAAATCGGGGGAATTTGCCGCTCCCACCCAAATTAGGGAAACCTCCGCCACCAAGACCACGCATTATATTAGCGACGTTGCCTCCCTTCATTTTCTTCATCATTTTCTGCATTTGCTTATGCTGTTTCAGGAGCCTATTAAGATCCTGTATTTGGGTTCCTGAACCCACGGTAATCCGACGCTTGCGTGACCCGTTTAATACATCAGGATTACTGCGCTCACGTGGCGTCATCGAGTTAATTATCGCCTCCATTCGCGTAAAATGGGAATCATCAACCTGTTTAACCGCGCTGGATGGTAGCGTGCCCATACCGGGAAGCTTTTCCATAATATTTGCAACACCACCCATGTTCTTCATCTGAGTCAATTGCTGCTTAAAATCCTCAAGATCAAATCCTTTTCCTTTTTTTATTTTGGCTGAGAGTTTTTCTGCCTGCTTTTTATCGACTTTTTGCTCAGCCTCTTCAATCAAGCTTAAAACATCGCCCATCCCCAAGATTCGCGATGCTATTCGGTCCGGATAGAATGGTTCTAACGACTCTATTTGTTCCCCCGTCCCGATAAACTTAATTGGTTTTCCTGTAATATGACGAACAGAGAGCGCAGCTCCACCACGCGCATCACCATCGGCCTTTGTGAGAATAACTCCCGTTAATGGGAGTACGTCGTTAAATGCCTTTGCAGTATTCGCGGCGTCCTGTCCAGTCATCGAATCAACAACAAATAAAGTCTCAACGGGATTTAATATGGAATGAAGATCTTTTATTTCATCCATCATTTCTGAATCAATCGCCAAACGCCCAGCTGTATCGACAATTAATACATCAGCGTGCGTGTTTCGCGCTTCTTCAAGCGCCATAGACACAATTTTTTTCGGTGCCTGAGACCGTTCGCTACGGAAGAAACCAGCACCGACACTGGCCGAGAGAGTCTCAAGTTGCTGTATCGCGGCTGGCCTGTATATATCGGCACTGACAGTCATGACCGATTTTTTCAGCTTAACTTTCAAATGATGGGCAAGTTTGGCTGCGGATGTCGTCTTACCCGCTCCCTGCAAGCCCGCCATTAAAATAACCGCTGGAGGCGCAGCTTTTAAATGGAGCTCTTCGCTTTGCTCGCCCATAATTAACTCAAGCTCAGCCTGAACTATTTTTATTAAGGCTTGACTTGGATTCAAGCTTTTAGCAACTTCTTGCCCAACTGAACGAGACCTAATACTCTCAATGAAATCCTTAACAACAACCAAGGCAACGTCGGCTTCAATCAAAGATCTTCGCACCTCTCGCAGCGCATCCTCAATATTGCCCGGACTTAGCACTGCCTTTCCGGTCAATTGTCGAAACGTGCCAGATAGTTTTTCAGTCAAATTGTCAAACATTGAATCAAAGTCCTTCTTGCTCAGGTTCTGCGATAATCGGGATTTCTAACTTAGGGTTAATGTTAGCAGTAAATATTATTTCGCAGGTAGCTCTCGTTCCAAAAAAGTATGTAAATTCCTTTAGTCATCTTGCAAGAAACCGCTTCATCCCAATCTATACTTGTGCGAAACTAGGTTTCTAGCGTTAAACAGGGACAACAAAACGTCAGTTATGCACTTTCAAGTCAGAAACTCGTATGGAAATTAACACCTACGCAACAGGACTCTTCGCCGCGTTACTTTATTGCGGTGTTGCCGTGTTGCAATTTGTGAGTCTAAGACGAGGACAGATTTACAACAAATACGTTCTTATATTCGGCTTTTTAGCAGTAGCGTTGCACTTTTTAGATATTATCTTTTCAATTTTAGAGAGGAGCGGGCCTCTTTTTAACGTAACAGAAACTAGTTCAATAATAGCAGCTACGATTTCCTCTGTTGTACTCATCAGCAGTTTAAAAAAACCACTTCTCAACCTATTGGTAATTATTTTCCCTCTTGCCATGTTATCTATTTTGGCTTCATTACTTTCAGCTGAAAAAGATCAAGCTTCAACAGTCCACCCAAGCATAGCCAGTCATATACTCCTGTCGGTTCTCGCGTATAGCATATTCAGTATCGCCGCAATTCAAGCGATCATTGTCGCCTACCAAAACTTTCAGTTAAGAAACCATCGCACCGAAGGTATTTTACAAGCATTTCCCTCTCTGCAAGATATGGAGTCCTTGTTATTCGAAATACTATGGGTCGGCCAGATTCTCTTGAGCCTTGGAATTTTCGCTGGCTTTTCTTTCTCTGAAAATATCTGGGCACTAACTGGAATGATTCACAAAAGTTTTTTTTCTATAGTTGCTTGGACAATATTTACAATTCTTCTTTGGGGGCGTAGCCGGATGGGATGGAGAGGCTACACGGCAATCAAATTTACGTTAACCGGCTTTATTTTATTGTTTCTCGGTTTTTATGGAACCAAAATTGCCGTTGAATACTTTATTAGTTAATTATCTGAGAATACTTTGAATGAATCCTGACGAAACATCGCTGCTCACACTTCTCACCTCTTTTGTCATCCTCATTTTAGCCTCAGCGTACTTTTCTTCATCTGAAACAAGCATGATGAGCCTAAATAAATACCGACTCAACCACCTGAGCCGCACCGGACATAGCGGAGCGCGTCGAGCCAAAAAACTTCTTGAAACTCCGGATAAACTTATAGGAGTAATTCTGATCGGCAATAACTTTGTCAACTTTCTGGCAGCATCTATAGCCACCTCTATTGCTCTCAAAGTTTTTGGCAACCCATCTCCTCTTATCACCGCATTAATATTAACGATGGTCGTCTTAATTTTTGCTGAGGTCACTCCGAAAACAATCGCAGCCTTACACCCAGAAAAAGTAGCTTATCCGTCTAGCCATGTTCTCAGAATTCTACTCACAATTTTATACCCGGCCGTTTATTTAGTTAATACAATTTCCAATGCACTCTTAAGCGTTCTAGGCATCAGCGTTAAAGAGAATCGAGAGGAAACACAACTCTCTCCCGAGGAATTAAGAACGGTCGTTAATGAGTCCACTGAACGAATACCTCGTCAACGTCATGGCATGCTCCTAAACGTTCTTGACCTGGAAACAGTCACTGTGAACGACATCATGGTTCCTAGAAATGACATTATTGGGATTGATATTGAAGACGATCTTGAACAAATTCTGCAAGTCATGAGCAATTCTCAACACACACGCATTCCAATTTACAAAGGCAATTTGGACAATGTTGTGGCTATTTTACATCTGCGAAATGCCAGCAAATTTATTAATATGGCAAATCTTAGCAAATCGGCAATTTTACAAGAGGCTATGGACCCTTATTTTATTCCAGAGTTTGCCGCACTTCATACTCAGCTACTGAGGTTTCAAGAAAAGAAAATGAGGATTGCAATTGTCGTCGATGAATATGGGGCAACAAAAGGTATCGCGACGCTTGAAGACATACTTGAAGAAATTGTTGGTGAATTCACGACGGACCTGGCTAGCATTGGTGAAGAAATTCATGCTCAAGATGACGGCAAGTACCTTATTGATGGGACGGCGAGTATTAGAGATATAAATCGAGTTTTAGGTTGGGACTTAGATACAGACGGAGCGAAAACGCTAAACGGGCTTTTGACAGAGATTTTAGAGACTATCCCGGATTCGTCTGTAGGAATCAATCTCGGGAAATACTTAGCCGAAATAATTCATACAAAGGACAACGTCATACGCACTGCAAAAATTTGGGAACGCTGAACAATATAAAACACTAATTGACGATCCTTGCGAACTTGAAAGTCATCGCCTTATGCTGGTCATGTGGACCAAACTCAAAACTCTTAAACCCAAGATCCGAAACGTCTTTTGTATCATCAGTAACAACGGCAAGGGAAACCTTGAACCCGGTTATTCCATGGAGAGCCAGGAAACAACATTTCCTGCTCAAATGACGATGCTCTCCCTCCCGCTCAAATTTTATATTTTCTTCATCAAAAGAAAAACTAGTTTTACCAAGGGAAATAGCCAAACTGTTTCCTGAAGCTTTCGCATAGGCCTCCTTTAAAGTCCAGAGTCGATAAAACCGCTCTCGCTTCTCACGCGGCGCCAACTTGACGATGCTTTTATGTTCGCTGGATGAAAAATAACGCTTACTTAACGAATTAAAACGACGTTCTTTTTCGCTATTCTCTATATCGATACCCAGCGCATCTTGCTTGCCAATCACTAAAGCGCATTTTTCCTCAGAGTGAGACAAATTAAAGAATATAGGCTGGGTTTCATATTGCTTCAAAAGAATCGGTTTATTATTGCGCCCAGGAGCAATAGAAACCTCTCTCGGGAAACAGCCAACATAACTTGATAAGACTGATTTTAAAAAATACCTCGAAACAATAAATTGTTTTTTTGAATCTTCGCCTGACAGCCGATCAGCTCGTTTTTTTTCGTGCAAGTTCAAAACGGAATCGTAAACCTCGGTGACTTCACACTGTCCGAACCCTCGTGTCGAAAAGATCCAAACATGCGTTTCACTGCCTAGGCTACAAAAATTTGTCATGACATCATTAACGTTTCTATCTTCAATTTCAAATCAAACTTATTGCAACAAACTAACTCTTTTTTGACAAATCACTTTTTGTATTCCAAAAACTTCACAAACATTAGGCCGTGCATCGCTTACGAATAAACTCAGCCAAAAGGATAAACTCATCCCTGCGGGGATCTGTTTTACGCCAAGCCATGCCAATTTTTCTATTAACAGTATTGCTTGCAAAAGGTCTTAATTGCAAACCCGTGTCAGCTAAAATGTCAGCGTCGACCGCCATGGCTGGAAGCAAGGTGATCCCCAAGTTATTGGCAACCATTTGAACAAGCGTATGTAGACTATTGCCCTCATAAACAACATGCGAATCGGTAATCTCTAAATTACACGCGTCGAGAGCATGGTCACGCAGACAATGGCCTTCCTCCAGTAATAATAAGCTCTCTCCTACTAATTCATCGTGACGAATCGACTCTGAATCGCTTAGCCGATGGCCTGGAGGCAAACATACACAAAACTCATCGGTCATGAGGGTGACTACCTCCATGTTTGGGAGCTCAAAAGGCAATGCTAGAATTATCAGGTCTAAACTCCCATCTTGCAGCTGAGTCAATAATCGAGCGCTCATTTCCTCTTTAAGATATAACTTAAGGTTAATGAATTGAGACCGAAGATCTGACAACAACGGAGGCAAAAAGAATGGTCCTACGGTTGGGATAACGCCGAGACGTAACTCGCTGCTGAGGGGAGCCTTGAAATCCTTTGCGAGACTTAATAAGTCTTCGACATCACCCAGTATAATTCTTGCCTGCACTAAGATTTTTTCACCTAAGGGGGTAATAAGCACAGACCTCTTATTTCTCTCAAAAACTTTTACACCCAATTGGGCCTCCAGCTCATTGATGGCTGCGCTCAAGGTCGACTGAGTCACAAACGATGCCTCAGCAGCTTTGGTGAAGTGTTGATAATCTGCCACTGCACACAAGTACTTTAGTTGTTTGACTGTAATTGACATGCTTAAATTCTAATCGGAAAAAACGATCAATGCATCATAAAAATACTGTTAGATTTGATAATAATCTTTCACTACCATGAGAGCTCTGAATCCGAATGGAGGAAGTGTGCGTTTAGACAATTTAGTAAAACCGTAAAAAACAAAAGCCGTCCCGATAGGACGGAATAACGAGGAGTGTGAGATGTCGTTAAAAGGATCCAAAACAGAAGAAAATCTTAAAGCAGCCTTCGCAGGCGAATCGCAGGCCAACCGCCGTTATCTTTATTTTGCGCAAAAAGCCGATGTCGAGGGCCACAATGATGTATCTGCGCTATTCCGCTCGACTGCAGAAGGCGAGACTGGTCATGCCCACGGCCACTTAGAGTACTTAGAACAAGTTGGCGACCCGGCGACCGGGATGCCGATAGGTGGAACCGAAGATAATCTTAAATCTGCTGTGGCTGGTGAAACGCATGAATATACTGATATGTATCCGGGAATGGCTAAAGACGCGCGCGATGAGGGCTTTGATGAAATCGCGGATTGGATGGAGACCTTGGCGAAGGCAGAGCGTTCGCATGCAAATCGGTTCCAAAAAGCACTCGACGCGCTAGAAATATAAGACTCACTTAGTCACATTTTTACATTGAGCACGCAATATGGCGGCCACCTGCGAGGTGGCGCCAATATTGTTTACTTCTGAGGAACCAATTTTAAATGCCGGATCACAGTCGAGAAGGTGGCCTAAACGCTCCAATAAGGCATCCGTTAAAGCAAAACGAACCCAAGTTTTGGGATGAAAACGACCTGAACCAGGAACTTGCACGCGTTTACGACATATGCCACACGTGCAGAAGATGTGTAAGCCTTTGTAACGCTTTTCCAACGCTTTTCGACTTAATCGACGAAAGCGAGACAATGGAGGTCGACGGCGTTGATGTAGCAGATTACAAGAAGGTTGCAGATCAATGCTACCTCTGCGACTTGTGCTATTTATCGAAATGTCCCTACGTACCCCCACATGAGTGGGACGTGGATTTTCCGCATCTGATGCTTAGAACAAAGGCGATCAATTTTAAAAAAGGGGAAAGCAAATTTAGAGACAATTTAATTACAAGCACGGATATGATTGGTAAAACTCTGTCATTGCCAATCATTAATTCCGTTGCAAATACAGCGAAAAAAGATCCTACAACAAGAAAACTTATCGACAAAGCACTCGGAATACATAAAGATGCTGCCCTCCCTGACTATGTCCGCGACCCATCAAGAAAAAAGAACAGAGCCCTAATTTTTGATCCAACGGCTACTCACAATACCCAAAATCAACGAGTTACGTTGTTCACTACATGCTACTGCAATTACAACGAACCTGATCTAGCTGACAGCGTTATAAAGATAATGAAACATAACGGCATTGAGGTTGACCTTGCTACTCAAGAGCATTGTTGCGGTATGCCAAAACTCGAATTAGGTGACTTAAACTCAGTCGAGAAGCTAAAAAATCTTAACATCCCTACTCTACACGATACAGTAAGAGCTGGTAACGCGATTGTGGCCGCGGTGCCATCCTGCGTTCTAATGTTCAAGCAAGAACTTCCGTTGATGTTCCCGGAAGACGAAAAAGTGCAAGAAGTAGCAGCTGCTTTTTTTGACCCGTTTGAGTTTCTTTACTCGCTTCACAAAGAGGGTGGGCTGAACTTAAACTTTAAAAATTCTTTGGGAAATGTTAGTTACCACGTCGCGTGTCATCAGAGAGTCCAAAACATAGGCACAAAAACGAAGCTGATATTAGAACTCATCGAAGGCACGTCCGTTGATAGCATAGAACGTTGCTCTGGACATGATGGGACTTACGGGGTCAAAAGTGAAACATTTGAAACCGCAAACAAAATCGCAAGACCAATTGTAAGGAAGCTCAAAGACGCCGCGCCAGATTACTATGGCTCTGATTGCCCTGTAGCAGGAAAACACATCGAAAATAATTTGGATTCTGAGCAAGAAGCCATTCATCCACTGGATCTTCTTTGTAAAGCATACGGAATCTAAACGAACGACAAACTTTTTTATTAATCCCTGAAACAAACTTGAGAAAAAAATGAGAAAACTTACTATTGACGATCTACTCTCCATCGAGGAGTATTCGCGCCAGAGAACTGCATTCAGAAAAATTGCTATGGAACACAAAAAAAATCGCAGGCTTCAGATTGGACCTAACCTGATGATGCACTTTGAAGACTTTACCTTAATGAGGTATCAAATCTTAGAATTAACGCGAGCAGAAAAGATTACGGGCCAAGATGATCTTCTCGAGGAACTTTCAGCCTACAACCCTCTTATTCCAGACGGAAATAACTTAAAAGTAACACTGATGCTTGAATTTCCCGACGAGCGAGAGCGGCGAATTAAGTTGGGCGAATTATTAGATATTGAGAATCAGATCAGCATTCAAGTAGCGAATATGGACCCAGTTTTTCCTATATGCAATGAAGACTTAGAAAGATCGACAGCAGATAAAACATCAGCGGTTCATTTTATGCGCTTTGAGTTCACTGAGGAAATGATTGGGGCTGCAAAGGACGGGGCAAAATGGACAGTCAAATGTTCGCATAAGAACTATGAGCATGCGGTTTCACCTATTCCAGAAAATATTCGATCCTCTTTGGCGTCCGATTTCTCACAATAATCAGAAAAAGGCACGAATCACCCTCAGCTAAAAATACATTTCTTCGGTTCACGCATTACTATATGATAACTTCGTCTAGGTACTTTTCTCATACGTTTGGAGATATGGTAATTAGACGGCCATGCCTCAAAAGCACTCAACAACAAATTTTTTTGCAAGCAGATATTGTTCAGTCATCATCGCAACATTAAAATATTACGAAGACAACTATAAAAATGAAATTCTGCCAACACTGCGCGTCGCTGCTAAACCAACGAATTCCTGAGGGAGACGACAAACTAAGGTTTTGTTGTGATTCATGCAACACTATCTTTTATCAAAATCCAAATAACGTCGTTGGCACACTTCCCATATTCGAAAGCAAAGTTCTCTTATGTCAAAGAGGCATTGAACCGCGCAAGGGAAAGTGGACGCTTCCAGCAGGATTTATGGAGAATGGAGAATCAACTCTCCAAGGCGCTATTAGAGAAACGTATGAAGAGGCTTGCGCAAAGATCGATACGGACGAAAGCAGCTTATACACGCTTTTTAATCTTCCTAGGATAAATCAAGTATATCTTTTTTTTCGAGCTTCGTTAAAGCTACCAAATTTTTCGGCTGGCATGGAGTCCCTAGACGTTCAATTGTTTGACGAACAAGAAATACCTTGGGATGAAATAGCATTCCCTGTAGTACGCACGACTTTGGAGCTGTATTTTGAAGATCGAAAGACTTCCAATTTTCCAGTAAGGATGTTCGACGTCGATTACCAAAAAGACCAAGGGGTAAAAATTGATTTAATCAGTCAAAGTCGAAACACTTAAAGAAAACAATACCTACGAAGCAAGCATATACCTTATACATTTTCCGGAATGCTATCCGTTTGATTTTGTCGCCACTCTATCATTCTCGTCGTGAGCGCCTCATCCCGCAAAGCTAATATTTGACAAGCGAGCAATCCAGCATTAAATGCGCCAGCTTCGCCGATAGCCTGAGTCGCAACAGCAACTCCTTTAGGCATTTGAACCATCGATAAAAGGCTATCAACTCCTTTCAAATGCTGACTAGCAACTGGCACTGCAAGAACTGGCAAATGAGTCAGAGCGGCAACCATTCCAGCCAAGTGAGCTGCACCTCCAGCTCCTGCGATTATAACCTGAAAGCCTCTTTCATGGGCAGTGGCAGCAAATTCGTAAAGACGTTTTGGAGTGCGATGGGCACTGACTATCTTAATCTCGAAACCCACGCCTAGTTCTTCAAGTGGGCCAGTAGCTGCCTGCAGGGTAGGAAGATCAGATTTCGAGCCCATAATTATCGCTACCGGTGTCTGAAGAACCTTAGAATTTGTGACCATTTAATTTCCCTTAATTGTTTGCCGCACATATTGACGACTATAATAACATCGGCACTTTATTGAGTTTTCAACAACATTTATTTTATAAAATATTTGCGTCTAAATTACTTACCCAAACCAAAATCTTTCGTATCAAGCATCTCAGTAACGAAATAAGCTGGCAGCTCATAAGGATGAGCACTAATTAAGGCAGCGCATGCTTTAGACAAAAATTCTTCACTGCAAACAACTTCAACCTTTACTTCTGAAAAGCACTCTAATCGACCCGACTCCCCTATGTATGGAACACTGCCATCTAAGGGCCGAAATTGACCTATACCCGCGGTTCGCCAAGCGCATTGATCATAGGCACCAATTTTTCCCGCACCTGCCGAGAACAGCGCTTGGGTCACTGGCTCATAATTCTGTTCGGGAACGTAAAATTCAATCTTGAACATTTTTAGGTCCAATATAGACTAATCAAACCAAACGCGAGCATTACGAAAAATACGCATGGATGGGGCATCATCTCGCCAGCTATTGGGGTGCCACGAGTTCTGACTCGCTCGAAAAACCCTCTCTGGATGTGGCATCATAATAGAGACTCGACCATCGTCGTTACAAACCCCGGCTATTCCATCTATGGAGCCATTTGGATTTGCCGGATATTGCTCAGCAATTTCTCCATAATTGTCAATGTAACGAAGGGTAATATTACCGCTTTGCTTAAGAGAGCTAGCTGTTTCTTCAGAATCAAAAACTGCCTTTCCCTCCCCGTGAGCAACCGCTATTGGAAATTGCGAGCCTTTCATTCCATTGAAAAAAACCGAAGAGTCACCATCCACTTTTATCAGACTAAAACGTCCTTCGAATTGCTCAGATTTATTTCGAAAAAATTTTGGCCAATTCTCTGTCCCTGGAATTAACTCTGTCAGGTGTGACATCATCTGACAACCATTACAGACACCAAAGGCTAAGGTATCTTTTCTGTCAAAGAATGATGCAAATTGATCTCTTAACGAACCATTAAACAATATTGTTTTAGCCCAACCACCTCCAGCGCCCAATACATCACCGTAAGAAAAACCACCGCAAGCCGCAAACAAATTAAAATTTCCCAAAGTTTGCCTTCCAGCTATCAAGTCTGTCATGTGGACATCTACAGATTCAAAATGCGCTCGATCAAATGCCGCCCCCATTTCTAATTGCCCATTGACGCCTTGCTCTCGCAGTATTGCAACTCGGGGCTTAGAACCAACATTAATATATGGTGCCGCAATATCCACGTTCAGATCGAAACTTGACTTTACAGTCAACCCTGGATCATCCGGGTCCAAAAGAGCATCAAATTCTTCTTTCGCGCAAGCGGAATTATCTCTCAAACACTGCAGCTTATAACTAGTTTGCGCCCAAATTCGATGAAGATCAATTCTAGAACTCGTAAATACCTCCCTTACCCCACTGTAAATTTTGATAAAATCATCGTCACGAATCGAGGCGATTGACTCAAGAGAATCCGCCATGCCGAGGCTATCGGCAATCTCAAAAACCTCATCATAATCCTCAGACTTGACTTGAATCACTGCCCCTAGCTCTTCCGCAAACAGCGACTCAATCAACTTTTGTTCATTCAAGTCCTCGCGAAGAGTAATATCTAGACCGACGTGGCTAGCGAAAGCCATTTCAAAAAGGGTAGTCAGCACTCCCCCATCGGAGCGATCGTGGTACGCTAGCAAAAGACCTCGTTGGCGACATAGCTGAATGAACTTAAACATTTGAATAAGTTCCTCAGGGCTATCTAAATCCGCAACAGGGCCTTCAAAACTTCTAAAAACTTGACCTAGGGCAGACCCACCAAGCCTGTTCTTGCCCCTGCTAAGATCAATCAAAAACAAATGGGTATCAGCGCTGTTATCCAGCTCAGGGGTCAGCGTTCGACGAATATCTTCGACGCAGCCAAAAGCCGTCACAACAAGACTTAACGGAGCGGTGTTACTGCTTTCGAGAGAATCTTCTTTATCCTTCCAAACAGTCCTCATTGACATCGAGTCCTTCCCAACTGGAATACATACCCCTAATTTTGGACAAAGGTCCATAGCGACAGCTTGAACGGTCTGATAAAGCTTCGCGTCCTCAGACGCGTAGCCTGCCGCCACCATCCAGTTTGCCGACAGCTTAACGTCCCCAATACTTTTGATATCAGCGCTCATTATGTTAGTAAGTGCCTCTGAGATAGCCATTCGACCCGAGGCCGCAGCATCAAAGAGTGCTACAGGAGATCTCTCACCCATCGCCATGGCTTCTCCTCGAAAGCCTAAATACGAATTTGCCGTGACTGCCGCATCAGCAACGGGAACTTGCCAAGGCCCAACCATTTGGTCCCGGTTAACCATACCTGTAATAGTTCGGTCACCAATAGTAATCAAGAAACTTTTACTAGCAACACTTGGCAAGGAAAGAACTCGATCGATGGCGTCTACCAAACCAATACCCTCAAAGTTGAAGCTGCTTCGCGGTCGAATACTAATACCCGCCTTGCGATGCATCTTTGGTGGGTTTCCAAAAAGCACTTCCATCGGCAAGTCAATTGGTACGTCTTCGAAATACGAATCAATGACTTCGATTTTCTTTTCCCCAATCGCTTCACCAACCAGAGCAAATGGACAACGTTCTCTCTCACAAATCTTGGAGAAAATGTCTAAACGATCCGGGGCCACGGCAATTACATATCTCTCCTGTGATTCATTACACCAAATTTCAAGCGGAGACATTTGTGAATCAGAACTAGGTACCTTCCTCAAATCGAAACTGCCACCGCACCCTCCATCTTTTACGAGCTCAGGCAAAGCGTTCGAAAGCCCTCCGGCTCCAACATCGTGGATAAACGCAATGGGATTATTTACACCTAGCTGCCAACAGGCATCAATAACCTCTTGGCAACGACGTTCCATTTCCGGATTATCTCGCTGCACAGAAGCAAAATCTAATTGTTCGTTACCGGCTCCACTTGTCATGGAAGACGCAGCACCGCCGCCAAGCCCTATCAACATAGCAGGACCGCCAAGAACTATAAGACTTGAGCCCTTTTTGATTTTCTCTTTGAGAACCTGAGACTCACGAATATTACCAAGTCCGCCTGCGATCATAATTGGTTTGTGAAAACCCCTCACCGCTTGGTGACCGGTGTCATCCATCACAGAATCTTCAAAAGTTCTGAAGTATCCAGTCAATGCGGGACGTCCAAACTCGTTATTAAAAGCTGCTCCACCGATCGGTCCATCAAGCATAATTTCAAGAGCCGATGAGATTTGTGCAGGCTTCCCAAAGTCTTCTTCCCAAGGCTGCGCGAAACCCGGAACTTTTAGATTAGACACACTAAAACCGGTTAATCCAGCTTTAGGTTTAGCACCTGTTCCAGTGGCTCCCTCATCCCGAATTTCCCCCCCCGAACCCGTTGCAGCGCCCGGAAAAGGAGCTATCGCCGTAGGATGATTATGAGTCTCAACTTTCATAAGGATATGAACGGGCTCCTCTCGATACTGATAGACTTTATCATTCTCATTTGGAAAAAATCGGTGGCCCTCATACCCCCTCATCACCGCAGCATTATCGCTGTAAGCTGATAGCACTCCATCAGGCGACGCTGAGTGAGTATGCTTTATCATCTCAAAAAGGGAATGCGGCTCCGAAATTCCATTCACCTCCCAACTAGCATTAAATATTTTATGACGACAATGCTCGGAATTTGCTTGGGCAAACATCATGAGCTCAACATCAGTAGGATTTCGTTTTAGAATGTTAAACTGATCAAGCAAATATCTGACTTCATCAGCCGCTAATGCCAACCCCAAAGACACGTTAGCTTGTTTAAGGCCCTCTTCTCCTTCCTCCATCACTGAGATATTTTGCAAAGGCTTCGGAGGGTTCGTTTGAAACAATTCCGTCGCTTCAGAGAAGTCTGAAATCACAACCTCAGTCATTCTGTCGTGGATGAGCCCTTCCAACAAAGCGACCTGGTCTTCGCCCAATACTTGAGCAGAGAGAATCTGGAACTCTATACCCCGCTCTATTCTACTTACGGAACATAAGCCGCAATTTCTTAAAATATCTTGCGCTTTACTCGACCATGGCGAAATGGTCCCCATCCGAGGTAGCACCGTCTTAACAATTTTAAACTCGGAACTGACACTTTGATTTCGGCAGCTTTCACCATACTCCAAAAGAGAGTTAAGAAGTGTCGATTCGTCATCATTCAGTTCCGAATCAGCATCGACGAGGTGTATATATCTCGTATCGACTTGAGAAA
>MDTC01134727.1_pt1 | contig 37429 bp, 52 predicted proteins | sample 811181 | NCBI WGS metagenome assembly MDTC01 (sample SAMN05326644, study PRJNA326480) | marine metagenome | isolation source: seawater | place: Pacific Ocean: North | collected 2011
GTTTTGAAATGTTTGTGATGGAACCAGGTTCGGGTCGAGCAAAATCGCTTAATTATGAGATGTGGAACTCTGGAAGTCAAAATAATTACAGAACTATAAACCGTGGGCAAATGAGAGTTGATCCTCAAGACGCAAATTCAAATGCAGACTCGAAGTCAGTTCTTGATCAAATAAAAATAACTGGAGCAATCCCAGGTCTTACTCCTAACTCAGCGGGCATGTGGGGGCCTGGTTCGATGATGTGGTTAGAGGGCTGGGGCGGAGGTCATCCATGAGTCAACCGTGGGAATTTTTGGGTTATCAAAAAGTAAGTACTGCTACTTACATGGTTACATTTTCCAACCTGTTAACCAATTCAAGCACTGGCGCTATGCGCTATAAGATTGTTGTCGAATCTTTAAGCACCAGCGCTAGCAACGGTACTTACGCAGGGGCCACAGGATTTTACCCAAATCAATCATCTAATAGTTGGCGATCTTTTTTGACTTATGGTCAAAGCACCAGCTTAGGTAACGGCAACACTTCATTGTGGTCACAGGGCATGACAGGGCAAAGCGTTACTGGAATAGGCCCAAGTAATGGCAACGCAGGTTCAGGCTGGACCATGATGCAAGGCGTAAACGGCTTAAATGAACCTCGACGATACAGTGGCGCTGAAGACGATTTGCAGTGGGGCATAGCCACTTGCGAATTTAATCAGAATCATGCAAATAACTCGATGCCAGGAGGGTTCCTCCAAAGCGTAAACGTTCAAAGCAGGACAGGTTCTACGTGTATAGCTAGTTATCAGTGGGGTTCGTGGAGTGGCAGTTCAAGCACCCAATCATCAACCACTATGAACATCTACAACAATGAAAACTTTTTGGCTGGTTCAAAGTTTTGGATGTGGGCACAAAGAGTTAACAATAATTTCGTCTAAAAAAAATTACAAAAGGCAAATATGAAACCAATGATATCTGAGTTTGATTGTGCTACAGGTGTGCAAACCGAACGCGAAATGACTGATGAAGAGATCGCCAATTTAGAAATCGCAAACCAAGAACGTTTAGAACAACAAAAAGAACAAGATGCTCAAGCAGTTGCCGCTAACGCCAAGTTAGCTGCAACACGCGAAAAGTTTTTAGGCATGGGGCTAACTGAAGAAGAGGTTGAACTGATTGTTCCTGCCGATCAAGAGTTGCGTCCTATGGAAGCGCTTGCTGAATGACCGATATTCCTTTAGAAGATGTTATCGAAGCTTTGTCTGAGCGGGGTCAGATGGAGTGGGAAATGGCGTTGATGCGAGTACAGATCAAAAAATTACAAGAGGCGAATTGTACTTGCGACTGCTGCTGCGGGACTAGCGAAGAGTAGATATAGAGGAGTTCAAATGGCATTGAATTATTGGTCAAATAAACCGACAAAGATTCCGAAGGTTACCGAAAATTCTTATGCGAATTTGGCCGCAGCGACGCTGGGGGCAAATGCGGCTGCGAACTCTCCTGGCGCTAGTCGCCCTACTTATGGCGGGTTTATGGGCGCTCCGACTCAGAAGTATGTTCGGTCTGCTGCGCAGGGAGATTATAATGATGCGATTTATCGTCGGAATCATGGGATGCAGAGTTCCGATTTGGCTCGGTCTTATGACGCTAAGAGAGCGTTGCTTCCTGAGCAGATGAATAAGCGGGGGTTGCTTGATTCGGGTGTGTTTGATCGGGATCTTGGTCGGACTTATGGGGATGAGTTGAGAGCTGTTGGCCGTTTGGAGATGGCTCTGCAAGATTTGTTGACTGGAACTAATTTTAATTTGCAAGAGTTTGGTCGTACTTATGACCAGGAAGCTTTTGATGGTTTGGATAGCCAGGCTACTCGTCGCCAGCAGATGGCATTGGATATTAAAGGGGCGTTGAGCTGATGGCCGGTAAATCTCTAGAGCAACTTCAAAGAGAGTATATGGCTGCTACTGATAAGCAGCCTGCAAGTTCTGGGTGGCGTAGAACACTGGGCGGTTTAAGTGATCTTTTTTCAGGTCCTCAAGGGAGACTTGACAAGAAAAAAACTCTTGCGGCGAATCGTTCTAGAGGCGCTGATTTGAATCTGCTCAGAGGAGCAGAGGCTTCGCGCCCTATGATTGGTAACAATTACGCTCCGAACAGGCTGAATGTGGGGATGCAAGGTCCGCCAAATTCGCAGCGAACTCCATTAGTGCAGCAGCAAACCCCTTACCAAATAGGTGGGTTTAATGAGCTTGATTTAGCTGATGCTGTTGCTGCGATGCAGCAAGGATCTTTTGATCCTCGCCAAACTGGCGAGCCTGTTGTGGAGGGTCAGACTGGCATAACTATGGCCGATATTATAGAAGCGAACGCTGCTAGGGAGTTTAATCAGCAGGAAAACTTTTGGAATACTTGGGCTGATGAAACTTCGGCGCAGCTAACTGCGGAGCAGGCCGCTGCAATAGATTTTTTGAATTCTTTAGAGGATTCAAGGATGCAGCGACAAGATGAAGATTTGAAAGCTCTTTTTGGTATAGGTAATGATCGGTTGACTGATCTTGAGGCGAAGCAGCAAGCTTTCGCCAGGAATTTAGAGATTGCAGGAATTAACGCTGATCCTTATTTGGGTGGGGTTGGGGTTGAGAATACTTCGCTGATAAATCAAGGGGCTGATGCTGCGGAAACTCTTGGGCAAAGATTTGCAATGATGGACGATAATCTTGCTATTGACCGTGGTATGGATTTGCGAAGCGGATTCTATGAGGCCGATAGAAACGCAATGAATATGGCAAAATTTGCTATTCAGTCGGCTGCTGAAGAAAAAGAAAAAGGGATAAGTAACGCTAATGTGCAGCGTGCTAAAGCGGCTGCGGCTGCGGCGTCAGCTAAGGCTGCTGCTTCAGGAGCTGCCGATGATTTGCTTAGAAGCCAAATGGCTAACATTGAGTTGGCGAAGCGGCTTGGCTATGAGAACCCTGAGAGGTTTGCCAATTTCTCTATGGATCAGTTCGAAGAGTTAAACGAATATGATCTGGCCACCACGGCAGAAGAGCTGGATGCTCTAAACGAAAAACAAAAACGAGATTTAGAGATGTACAAGGCGATGTTGCCATCGGAGGATCAAGCTCTGCTTAATTCGATGATGGCATCTGGAGTTTCGCTGGAAAAGGTCACCGAGTTTTTATGGAGTCGAGGTATTAAAGCTCCATTAGGGTTTGGGGTTGAAGGCGCTTTGGAATCTTTTGGAGGAGGGGCGCTAAATGACGCCAACAACTAGGGCGGATCTTCTTAGCTCTATAACTGGGAAAGCTCCTTCCAAACCTTCAACTAAAGACGATTTATTGAACTCTTTGAAGAGTCCTGATCGGTCTGCTGATTTTAGTGAGCGGATGGCGAAGTTGAGCGAAAGCATTCCTCAAACGCCAGCTATTAAAGTCCCTGAAGGGGGTTGGCAAAGTAACGAGCCAGAGTCCAAAGGTTTCGCTGCGAAGATGTTTCAAGCTTTGTCGATTCCTTTGGGTTTTGCTGCGTCTACTGGCATGGAAATTGCGGATCTTGTTTCGGGTCAGGATGCTTCTTTTTCTGATTGGTGGCGACAGGCGTACTCGGATCCCATCAACTGGGGTGATGTTCGGGCGAAACATAAAAACATTTACAAGTACATGGCACCTTTCACGTTTGGTTTGTCGGCTGTTCCTGCGGCGTTTGACATGTTGGGTTTGGAAACGATTGCAGATTTTTCTGCTGATGTTATTTTTGATCCTCTTAACATTCTTGGTGGTATTGGCAAGCTTGCTTCTTTGAAGGGCGCTACGAGTGTCGCTGCGGATTTGTTGAAGGTTGCGGGAGTGGCTGATAAAGCTGGAGATGTTGCCCGAGCTAAGTTAGCTAAAGATGCTGCTATTGCGATGAGTGATGGTAAGAGTTTGTCTGCTGGGGTGCGCTTTCTGCGCACCCAGGGAACGGCAGGGAAACAATTAATTGAAGAGATGGGTTTGAATCCTGGCCTTCGGGCGAGGTTGCCTGGCACTGGCGTGTTTGGTCGTTTCTCTAGAGCTGATCAGATCCCTGGGATTAGGAATATTGTTGCGACTCGTCGAGCTAAGCAAGTGCCGGTTTATTATAAGGCGCAGGCTGGTTTATCAGATTCTGCTGAAGATATTGGGAAACTTTCGGCTGCCATTATTGCGAATAGAGGTAACAAGTTTCCTTCTAACCCAGTTGACCTTTTGGGTAAAGCTGCGGGGAAGCAGCCTGTTGAGCTGATGTTACCGAAGGGGCTTAGATCGATTGGCGCTTCGCTTCAGATAATGGATTCGCCTATACGAGGTTGGAACGCGGTGATGGGAACTCGCGGCGGCCAAATTTTGCGGGATGTTGGCCCTGGTATTATTTTCAATTCGGCGAAGTTCGCTGATGGGTTTTTGAATCATCCTGATCCAGCGGTTCGTATCGTTGCGAAAGATATTCATCGTAGGACTCGTGGCGCTAATTGGCGTGGCCGCAAATTTAATGCGGACATTGAGACGAATGTTATTGATGCAGTTAATTTGGGTCGGAGAAATAATCTTACTCCTGATGATCTGTATGAGTTGGGTTCGTTTGATTCGTTTGATGATCTTTTGTTTGAAGGTGCTCTTCGGCCTGGGGTTTTGCCAGAGTCTTTCTATGGTGTGCCTTTGGAGCAGTTAGAGATTATTCATCAAGCAGCGGTTCGGACTAGTCGTGAGAGTTTGGCTGCGCAGATGGGTCATCGTGGCGGCGATTTTGAGGTGGCGGTAAAGACGGTTGCTGCCACTGAAGGCGGCTATGTCCCGAGACATTTGACGCCTGAGGGTCGGGCGATGATGGTTGATGGAGCTGATGAGGTTCCAGTTGAATCTTGGAAAGATTTAGGGGCTGCGTCTCAGAGCAATCTTGCTCAGAGACGAAACGCTGCGAATTTGAAAGATCGAAAGATTGTTCCTGGCGGAGTTGTCGAAGTCAAGGTGCCTGAAGGTTGGGTGGCTCCTCCAGGGACAAACCCGAAATCTTTGCGATGGTCAGCGACAGGCAAAAAAGTTGAGAAGATCCAAATTTTGGATGAAGTGATTGATCCTCGCGTTGCCGGTAAGAGTGTAGCTCGGCAAGTTAATGAAGCTGCTGAAGCTATGGGGCTCCCAAAAATTTATGACACTGATTATGCGGGTGTTTGGGCTGCATATGGCAACGTTGTCGGTTCCGATTTTAGGATGCGTCTGATTGAAGAGATTTTTGAATCATTCGGAATTCTTGTTGATGACATGGCTCCTTTGATTGATGAGGCTGCGAAGCTTTATAAAAAAGGTGAGGAGGCTGCTGGGAGTTTAGCTAAGGCTAAAGCGAGAGCTAAGCAAGCGCAGAAGAAAGCTGCGGAGGCAGCTCGCGTTCGGATGGGTCATTATCGTAAGGCCGCTAATGGTCGGACTATGGGTAATGTTCGCCCCGATAATGTCGGAGGCGAAGAAATTTTAGATAATGCGTTGCAGCTTGAAGAGGCATTCATTAAGCAGAACGATGCGTTTGCTGAAGTCGAGGTGATTACAGCTCGCGTTGAGGTTGTTCAAGCTCGGATGGATGAGCTGGCTCGTACTCGAACTGATAATGGGTCGATGGCTGGACGCGAGTACGTTGAGCTTGTTCAGGAGTATTCGGATCTTGCGGCTCGGTTACATCAGCTTGATCAGGCGAGCGCTCAAATTGATGCCTATGTGAACATTGTTCGGAAGATGCGCGATTTGGAAGCGGTTCGACTTCCTGAGAATCAGCCTATTGAGGGTCGGAAGTACGCTGAGAAATATTGGACTGATGAGCCTCTTGATACGGCGATGTACACTGCGTTGCGCGAAGAGATGGAAGATCAGATGGCTTTCTTAGCTGACGCTATTGAATCCATTGAGAAGCAGGCGGTTGCTTATGGCAACAAGTCGCCTGAGTCAATTTTGCTTGAGGATTTGAAGATGGCTTCTCATGGTGCTTTGCAGACCGTGAAGGGCAGGGCCAGTGTTCAAAATACTTATCGTTCTGCGTCGAAACGTATCGAATGGTTTAATAAAGAAATCAGAAAGTTTATTGATGCTGATCAAGCGGTTGGGGGTCATGAGTATCGGCTTTCCTCGGCAACTCGGACTGTTCCTTTAGAAACTCGGCGAGCACAAATTTTGGAAAGTATCGCTCGTCAAAATAATTATATTGACGAGCTGTATCAGGCCGTTCGGGTTGGGGATCCTTTGCCTTTAGAGGGTCTCCCTGGGTTAGGTAGCGCGGCTCGGACTGTGCCAGCGGCTGATGGTACTCTTAATCAAAACTTTTTAGATGATTTTGTTGGGCCTGAAGTTTTAATTTCAGAAGAAGAAGGTTTGGCGAGGGTAAACAGTTATTTGTTGAATCAGCGAAACATTGCTGTTGAGCATTATGCCAAAGCGAATGATCGAGTCGTTGAGCTTTCGGAAGCGTTGCAAGTTCGGATAGCCCAAAAAGATGAGGCGCTTCGCAAAGGTGACGTTAAAGGTGCTCAAAGGGAAGAGCAGATGGGGCGGGTGGCTGCCGCTGAGGCTGCTGCTCAGGCTGCTGATTTAGAGACGTTGCAGCCCATCCTTAAAGAGTTTGATCAGATAATAAGAACTCTTAATTCCAGGTTGGGTAGAGCAGGTGGTTTGCGAGACGACGCCGGTTTGGGTGTCGCTGACGGTCTTAATGATGCGATGGCTCAACTTGATGAGTTGTTGAAACGGTACAAAAATCAGAGCATGGCTAGCCCTTTGCCGACTAGTGGGCAGCCTTTGAAAGATTTGCAAAACATTATGCAGGAGGACATGGGGCATTGGGGTCCCTGGACGATTCTTGCTGATTCTAATCAGATGTCGAGAACCGACATTGTTTCTTTGCTTGATGGTTATCAGCGAGCTGGCGACACGATCCGATTAGGGGCTTTCGGAAAGCAATATAACAAAGTTTATAATTACATTAAGAGTGCTCAGTTAACTTCTCTTGGTTGGGTTAGCCGAAACGTTCAAGGCGCGATGATGTCGATGTTCGTTGAGGGTGTGCCTCCTACGATGGTTATGAGAACGCATCGTCTTTTGGGGCAAGCGTTACGAGCTGGAGAAGGTCGGGTTTCTGAAGGCGTAGATATCATGATTGCGCGTAACCCTGGTAATGCTGAGTGGAAAGCTATTCGCCAGCTCATTGATGTTGGTGTGCTCAAATCTGGTCAGGGTGCATCTGCTTTAGATTCGAATGTTATGGGAACGTTTTCGAGAACTTCGGTTGTTCTCAAAAACTTTGCGACTAAGGGACGTGTTAAGCGGATAGAGCTGAGTCCTCTTAAAGCCGACAACGTTGTTTCGAGTACAATCCAAGATGTTAATAATCGGATGGAAGATGCAATCAGGATCGGTACTGGTTTGCACGCTCTTTCTACTGGCGGGTCTGTTGATGATGCATTAGAGCTGATCGCTGATAGCCAGTTCGATTACGGCGAACTCACGAAATATGAACGAGCTATAAAACAAATTGTTCCTTTCTATACGTGGACTCGCAAAAACATGCCGTATCAGGCGTCTCAGCTTTGGAGAAACCCAGGTAAGTACAATGCGTTGTACTCGGCTAAACGAAATATTGAGAGGAATAGTGATAGCGAATTCTTTGTTCCTGCTTACTATATGGCTCCTTTCGGAATTCGTTTGCCGTTCGCTATGGGCGGCAATCAAACCTATTTCACGCCTGATTTGCCGTTCACTGATCTATTTAGATTGCAAAGCGAAGAGTCAAACTTGTTTAAGGTCGCTGGCGAGTTCGGCATGACTCAGGTTACGCCGATTGTTAAGGCTCCTTTGGAGCTGATGACTGGCAAACAGTTCTTTAAGGGTTTACCGATTAGTGATCGGTGGGGGAAGACGCCGCTGTATGTCGATAAGGTCCCTGGGCTTAGTCATGGGCTTAGAGCTTTGGGTTTGATGAAGAACGGCAAGATGCGCCAGTCGAATGTGTATATGTTGGAGCAATTTATGCCGTTCTATGGTCGAGCACGAAGGCTTCTCCCGACTGAAGATAAGTTCGAAGGGGAACGCCATTTACAATCTGCGTTATCGTTCTTTTTCGGAATTCCGCTGAGGATCAACACTCCGCAGACTGCAAGAAGTGCTCGCCTGGATATGGATCGGAAACGAGCAGCTACTCAGCGCGATGGTATGGATTTAGCTAATACTTCGCGGTAAAAAAGAATAAACTCGCAGAACTTTTCTGCGAGCTAATTCCCATATAAACGTTGTAGGCTGATGCCCAAATCCAGGATATCGTGCAATGTCACGTTCGGGACACCGCAAACAGTTATTAGTGCAGATAATTTCTCGAACTCAGTGGGGCGCTCAGCTCGCCCGAAAACCATTCAAAGCCTTGAAACCCTCTCGGGTTCGAGGCGTCGCAATCCATCATTCAGGAGTTAAGAATGGGCCTAAAGGGCTAGACGCTGTTAAAGCGTTCGAAAGATACCATCTTTCGAAACCTGGCTACATAGCTATCGCATATAGCTACCTTGTCGATGAAGAAGGCAAAGTTTATGAGGGCCGTCTGGAAGGCTCCCAGAGCGGCGCTACCAAAGGCTACAACGCTGTTAGTGAAGCTATTTGCTATACCGGTGATGGCGATCTGCCAGTTCCAGAAGCAGCTCTTAAGTCGATTAAAGAACTTGTTGATTATATTCAGAAAAAATACAACTCGAAGCTTTGGGTAAAACCTCATAGGGCTTTAGGTAAGACTTCTTGCCCTGGCAACGTACTCGCAACATGGGTTGTTAGCGGAATGCCTCTTGAAGGCGCTACGCCATTAGCTCTCGATAAATCTAAAGAGATGAGAAGGCTCGCTGAAGCTGTCGCTCGGATGCCTTTAAGCCGTAAAAGGCGGAGTCGTGGCGAGGCCGTGCGAGTTTGCCAACAGAGACTGAATGAGCGTGGTTTTGATTGTGGTCCAGCCGATGGTATTTGGGGTCCCAAAAGCGCCAAAGCTTGCCGTGCATTTCAGAAGTCCCTGCCATATTTGAAAGCCGATGGGATCTGCGGATCCAAGACATGGAAAGCCCTTTTCGATGCCTGAACAAAGTGAAATAGAAGAACCAGTCATAACCGTGGTGGAGGAGCCTAAAGATGCTCGTCCTGCCGATCCTAAAGACGTTGCTGCTGATCTTCGAACAATGAACTATGGGAACGCTCGTAACGATGCAAGACCATTCGGAAGGTAAATAAAAAATGAGCACTTCAGGAACTGACATTAAAGATTCATTAGAGCGAATTGGTTGGACCGCTATCCAAAGCTTTTTAGCAATCTTTGCTTTAGGCGACATGGGGACTCTTCGAGCAGCTCTAGTTGCTGGCGGAGCAGCGGCCTTATCAGGTCTCAAAACTATTGCTAAGAAACGACTGGAAAGCTAATGGAAGAAGACCTCGAAGATGCGTGGCTTGCCTGGCATTCCGAGGTCGGACATGAGCTGGGTGCTGAGATAGAAAAAAACTTTAGGTCAACTTTTCATTTATTTGATTTGCTTGATGGCACGCATGCGAAATGGATTCAAAGTCGAAGTGAAGATGAAGACGACTACTTCGGAATTTTGCTAGTTTTCTCTGAAGAGGAGCTGGCTGATTTGATGACTGCTTGGCTTGAAGCTCAAGAAGGTAACATGAGAGCTGGTGCTTCAGTAGCGAACTGGCTTTCGACTTTCTTTCAGTTTATTGATGGAGCTTGCGAAGAAGATTTTAGCTAGTTCGATAAGCGACTAGCGACAATCTCATTATTTAAGAGAGCTTCATAAAGGACTTCTTGAAGGCGGTCGCGTCTTCGAGCGATAGTGGTTTTTGGGATGCCAGTGAGTTTTTGAGCTAAGCGAAGGGAGCAGGATGCTAAGAAAACTGTTTCGAAAACTGCGACATCAATTTCATCAAGAGCTAAGGATTCGAGTACATCTGCTACAACGTTTTCAAGCTCTGTTTGTTCGGGGGCATGAACGAAGTTAACTGCCTTTGAAGAAACATAATAAGCCCTTTCAGTATCATCAGTGAATGGTTCTCGGCTGACTTGCCACCAGTCTTCCAAAGGGTTTCGAGGGAACGTTTTTCTTTTAGAGTCTTCATATTCTCTGCCTCTAGGGCGCATCATATTTGCCCCAGGGCAGATCAGAAGGCCGTATTCTGATGACGGCTTTTCCCCTGGTTGTGTCTGAATAGTTTTCGTGTGCGACGAGCTGCCGGTCGATTAGTTCCCATGCCGCATCGAGGGGCATCCATAGCTCGTCATTCCTAGCTGAGCTGTAGAGCCAGAACCAGACTGGGGAAGCTATTTCGTGCCATCGGTCTAATGCTCGAAGTTTTTCGAGTTTGATTCGTAAACCATTTTTCCCGAACCCTTGAACTTCGACGAGAGCTGGCGATGACATTATGAAATCTGGGGTGTATCTTTCGAACAAGGAGAGTCTTTGGACTCCCCAGTTCAGCTCGGGTCTATCAAGTCCATATCTTAACGCTTTTGGATAACGCGACATGAATTCATCTTCAGCTTGATGACCCCACGTTCCTGAATAGCGGTCTCGCAAATTGTGGGAATGATTTGTTTGTTTCAAAGTTTTATAATGTCAACCTGCCGTACCTGAGAGTCGTTGACGAACGCTCCAGTTTTCCCGCCCGATGTTGTTTTGCCTTGTTGCAGCCCATCCAAAACACATTTCAAAATGTTGTCGATGTCGCCGCCCCAATTCTTTGAGCACTCGCCCAGCTCATAGACGCGAGCTGTTGCGGATGTTCTCGATAAAATGATTTCAATTCCGACTGGTTGATCGAACGTTGGGTGCTCTGCTGCTTCCCAAGCGTCACGCCATTTACGTTCGTAGTCCAATGTTTTCTTTGGTGTGAAAGCGTGACCGTTTTTGGTGACTCGTGGCCGTTCCTTCGGGACCGGCCTCTCATCTACGTGAACAAAGTATCCTTCTTCGGGGTGACTCATTTAGACTCCTTAAAAGATTGCTGGTTCACCGAGACAGCCGCTACAGCGGACTCGCACATCTCTTCGTAGCGTTGCGTTTTGTCTTGCCGGTCCGAGAATTTACGAACCCATCGGTCATCCCATTCGGATAGCAGAGCGACAGAGCGTTCTTTACTTTCGCCGCATTGCATCAATCGGCAAGCGAGCGTAAATAAAGAATCGCTTCGGTCTGTGCCTGTCGGCCCATTGTTAATTTGGTCTTGCAGATCTGGCGGATATTTATCTGCATCAGATCGTCGCCTGCGGAGAGGCATCGGACTTGGAGGCGCTTGCGGCTTAGGGAGATGAGCAGCGATTCGTTCTAGCTGCTCTCGGGTAACCAAGCTTTGTTCGGCGTACTTGCAGAACTCTTCGAGCGTTAAAGTCCAAGAGTTTAAGCGCATCACTTGGCGTCCAGGGTTAGACACTGCGGGGTAAGGCAATCTGATACCGTTGCCAAAGTTTTTGTTAGTTAACGAAATCTGTTTTGGATACACCTCTTTGACTGGTGCTTCAACGAGCAGACATGCTGCCATCATTGCGTCTCGCATCAGTTTCGCTTCAATCGGCTCAGCCGCATAAATCCAAAGATGAACGCCCTTACTTCTCGATAACTCTGTGAACGCTACAACATTGAAAGCATCGAATACTTTAGTGACGTTCGCCGCTTGAATCAGCGGCTCAGGGTCTCGGGGAGCATCCCAATCAACAACTCCGAAGTTCACTGTCGGCGGCTCGCCAGGAATCAGCGGATACACACCCAACGGCTCATCCGCAAACAAATGCTCCTCAACCGAAACGAGATATGCTTCACCGAAATAGCCGGTCGGTTTATCGTTAGCATCTTTCCTCGGGCGGAACTCTATCCCATCGGCGACCGCACCACCTTGATGAAGCCGAGCGAAACTTTCAGCTAACGCTCGACTCATTAGCTAACCAGCCGATCTTCAGTCATCTCGTCGATATGTCCAGTATCAGGATCTAAATAAAAAGTGAATTGGTCTAATCGACCTGGCGGTCTCTTGTTTTTCCAGAGACCTACCGAAATACTATTTTCATGAAGTCGTTTCATTTCACCAATGTGGGAAGTGTTTTCTCGCTCCCGCCACACTTCATAAATGAACATTGATTCGGCTTCGCCACCATATTTACCTGCGCTGATGCCTGCGGATTTCCCTCGGTCTCCTGAACCGCGACCAGCTTGATGAACAAAAGCTACTGGCAGCCTTACGTCCTTTGCGAATTGTTTTAGCCCTTGAGCGAGTGCTTGAACGTTCCCCACTTCGGAGCTGGACCTTCGACCGTTCCCTCTCAATAGTTCTAGATAGTCAACCATGAGAAGCGTTGCTTCTTCACCCCACCCATCTTGAGCTTCGGCGAGTACATCATGCATAAGGTTGAATGTTGGAGCACCGTCGTAGATTCGTATCTTGTCGAAGAAATTCCCTGGCTTACCAAGATCTTGCAAATGACCGATAAGGGTTTTGTCACCTTGGCGGAGCTGCTTCTCAACATCAGCGCCATTTACCCCAAACATGATCGAATATAGTTTCGCTACTACTAGCTCAGTCGGTTCATCGGGCGAGTAGATAACTCCTCGGAAATGCTCATCATTCAGGAGGCTTCTTACGATGCAATTATAAAGCCATTGAGATTTGCCGCTATGGGATTTACCGACGACTTGCATCAGTTCGCCTCTGCCGAGACCTCGGGTAAGGATGTCGATTCCTCTGAAACCTGTTTGCCATCGTTGTTCTGGGTTCGACGCGTAGTCAACCCATCGTTGGATTGCTTCGCTTGTTGGCGGAGCGAGACTTTCTGGAGGGTCAGCCGACTCGGCGGCCTGGAACCCGCTTTTCTGAACCATAGGAGGCGAGATGTTTAGAGTCGGGGCAGCGGCTTTGCTGATCCGATCTAAAATCTCTTCATCAGAAAACGCGACGACTGGCCCTCCAAGAGCCATTACGCAGCGACTCGGGCCTGAGCTATTTTCGCTCTCAAAGCAAGCAGCACATTCTGCCCGCTACCAAAGTCTTCGACGCTGCCATCAGCATTAGTTACACTGCTCGGAATTGAGTCTTTCCAAAGACCACATTTACCATAAGGAGCTGGCGCTTTATCACCCAGTTTGAAGTCTGCCCAATTTCCGCCATTCGAAGAAGAATTAGAATCATCAACATTATCGAATGTTAGATGAGGGTTCTGCCACATGAAGTTGGCAACAGCTTGCTTGTCTGGCCGTTTCGGTTTACCGGTAGCTGCTACTGGGGCGGCTGATGGAGCTGGCGCACTTGTACTTGCCCGAAATGTTTGCGGAGCAGGTTGAGCGCTTTTGGCTGGCGCATCAGCGCCTACCTCCTGCGAAAGAGTTGAGTAAACAGTTTCGAAGCTTGCCGCCCAAGCCTCATTATCTCCAGTGTTCTGCTGAAGTCGCCCTGCGACTTGCGCAGCGGTCTGAATCAACCCAATCGCTGGGTTATAGTCATTCATAATTTCTCCATTGTTAGTTTCTGCCGTTTGGCGAGATCTGTTTCTGACTTCCAAAAAGGTTCGGCTCCAAGAGCGACCCCACGGCACTCGGTCCAATGGGGGCACCAATTCGGATCGCAATACCATGAGTCCCAACGCTGCGGAAGAGAAGTCAGGTTCGCTTCCAGCGAAACCGCTATAGAGACACACATCTCTAAAAGCGCTTGATGATTCTCTGGCCTATTAGGAATTCTTCTTATGTTAGTTTTCGGGGCCGATAGATAAACCAAAGTAAATGACTGGGCTTTAAGCGCCCAGTTATAAACCATTGCCTGAATGTTGCTTCGATCTTCGATCCAGAGCGGCCCATTCGTTGGGCAAGTCTTAGGGTTCTTCCAATCAATAATCTCGACTAACCCTTCATCGTTTACCTGCACCCAGTCAGGGGTTCCTGTTAAATAAATCTTTCTTGTACCGTCCTCATAAAACATTTCCTCAAATTTTTGCTCAACAGCTATAGGTGCTCGGAGTAGCGGCAAAATGTTCGCGTACCAAATATCTAGATTCGCTTCAATCGCATCGAAAGTTTCTTGCGGACTTTGACGCCAATGAATATGTTTTTCAGAAGAAAGAATCTCAAACTCTTCAACACCCCAATTCAAAAGATCAGACAGACCAGGCTGCTGATCGTTGTCCGACCAAATTTGGCCGAACGATTCGATGGCATTATGAACAGCGTTTCCTCTGATCAGATCGGAGCTGTTCGTTTCGATACCCATTCCCAAGTTCGTTCGCCGAGCGGACTCTGGGCATTTCCAAAACTGATTCAGAAACGACTGCCGAAATTTATGGACGTGCTTCAACGCTATGGGCGAGTACATCTTAAATCTCTTCAGTCCACGAAACGAAAAGGAAACCTTCTCTTGGAACTACCGCCATGCTTTTCGGAACCGTTTTGCATTCAGCCAGTTCGCATAACTCCTCGAAAGAAACTTTTATCTGATGCTCTTTCGTCTTTCGCTTGACTGAATGTTCCATTGCTGCTCTTTCCCTAGCTGCGTAGATCGCGATCGCGATCTAATCTTTTTATGAGCCTCAAAGGCTCATTATTTGATCACGATCACGCGCGATCATTATGAAAAAGGGTACAGCGTGACATCGCACGATGTCAAGCATATGTCACGAAGATGTACTCGAACAAAAAAGAAGAAGCCCCCGCCCGATGTTCGGGAGGAGGCTCCTTAAAGAGAAAGCGCTAATTGTTTATTGTATTTTTTTTCGTTTAGCTACCTTAATTGTTCCCGCTTCGATGGATGTTGTTTTAGCTTTCCCTGCCACTCTTTTTTTCAGCTCAGAAACAGTCGCCCATAGATCTTCGACCTCCGACTCTTTCTCTCGGAGAAGATATTTCAGAACCCCAATTTCTTCTCTAAGAGAATCCACTGTTTCTTTATGCTGCTTTTCAGCAGCTTCAGACTCAACCCGAACACTAGATAGCTGCCTATTAGGAGCTAACCCCTGCTTAGCCAAATTATTATAAAGCCTTGTCCTCGTCACGCCGGTTGCCTCCACGACATCGGCGACAGGAACATCATTGTTATAAAGTTCAATAGCGTAAGCAACTAATTCTTTTTGAGACAACTTTCTAATTTGTAATGAAGTCAATATTTTCATAATTCATCATCCCATTCTTCTGTCATGGAGTCGCCCAGCTCGGCGACAATAGCTTTAGAATCATCAAAATCCAGCAGCCCTTGTCGCGCTAGCACTGACACACATAAGCTCAGGATGCTACTCATATGTTTTAGCGGTTCATCTTTTAATTCTTCTTTTGCTGCGGCAGCGTTAACTCGGCTGCATCGCTCAGCTATCACTTCCCAACGCCCAGGATCCAAATTGGCTCCCATGCACATCAGCTTATTCGGAGCATACCGATATATTAATGCGCCTCGAAAAAATGACTCATTTGAATAAACCAACGTTTTGGCTTGCACATCCCGAGCCAGTCTCGGCTCGCCAACCACATCCATAAAACGACTGTTCGGATAATCATTAACATATAGATCCCCCAAAACAAGCTTCCGATGGTTCTCAGGATCTAATTGTTTATTGGTAGCGAAAATTCTGTCAGAGTGCTCAAATAGAAAAACGACATCCATCGCTCCTACCTCAAACAAAGTCGCGAACATCTGCTCAATTTCCTGCATCATAACATAGTGAGTTCTCTCCATTCCCTGAAGAGTGCTCTCTAGAAGTTCAAGACTCTGCATTGTTAGACCTCTCGCTCTGTTCCAACTCATCTGAAATGATTTTATTCCAGCGAACAATAAACGCTTGAGCGTCTTTTTGTATCATCCGATTTCGCTTGACTTCCTGATCTAACCTTGCGGCCATCAAATCTCTATCAGAGTCCGCTAATGGTATTGAGCCAGTCAAAGCGGCTGGAGGGCATCCCAAACAATCTGCGAACTTTTTTATGTTGACAGTCGGGATATAACCCCCTCGCTCATATCGGCTATACGTATTCCAATCCATATTCAAAGCATGAGCTGCCTCCCAAACAGTTTGGTTATCGTTGATTCGCCGTTGTTTCAACAGCTTTCCAATTTGATGAGTCACCCCCTCTTTCGCTTCAGAGCTTCCCATATCTTCCCTTTCGCCATCAAAGTTGTAGCAGTAGTAAAAATCGTTTTCATTACTGTCTGCCGACATCATGCCACATCCTGACTTCGTGATGCGGCGTTTTTTTGAGCCAATGCCTCACCCGCATCATAATATTTTGTTGTAGTCGTGTAATTCAGGTGACCCATCAGCCACATAAGCTCCGAATCTTCATAAGCATCCGCTGCCAAAAGTCGAGCCAAATTAGTTGCAAAACTATGACGCAACTGATGAGGAGTAAAAGGTAACGGCGTTCGATATTCATAAGCGTTCCCAAACAGATAAGAAACCTGTCGGGGAGTCGGACCTTCATCCCTTAATGAGTTCGCACCCAAATTCGGAACAAAAGAAACTGAGGAACTCCGCTTATTCTTTTCGCAATGACGCTCAATCGCTTCAATCCACCAATCCAAAAACTCGGTAGCCTGAAACCCCTTACCATCATGATCCCTCGCGAGCTTCCTCGCAGGAACCTGATATTGATGCTCCCGAATATTAATGCCAGCTCGCGTTCGCTTACGCTCAAAAGTCATCGTCGGCTCACCCATGTCATCAACGCTTAAAGCGTCACAACGTAGCCCTGCCATCTCAGCTCGACGCAAACCCATCCACCAGCCCAGTCCCAAACAGATCCTTAAAGGATCACCCAGATCAGTATCTAAAGCATGCTTATAAAAGATCTCTAAAGGAACCGGCTTCGGTTTCGAAAGTTTCGTCGGAACCGGCTGAGCGCCTCTCAAAGGATTCTTACCCAAATCCTTAAAATCGTCCATCCATTGAAAGAACGATTTCAAAGCATAAAACTCTCTCCGCTGAGTCGAATCCGAAGGAGGAGAGTTCCTGCCACTCCTTCGATGCCTCCCACGTTGAAAAAAATTGTACGGCTCCAACCTGTCAGGAAATAAAGGATCAACCCCATTCTCCGAACACCACCTATCCCATTGCAACAGCACAGTCCGATAAGCCGTAAGCGACGTCCTAGCACGCTGCCTAGCGACCCTGCTCTCATCCATGTACTCGCCAAATAAGTCGCCAAAAGACGCCTTTTTCGTGATCATAACTTTTCTCACTTTCCCGATGATTTACTGAAAAAACATCAAAAACGATCAAAGTCAAAGCAATGTGGAGCTAAGGGGAATTGAACCCCTGACCTCTCACCGACTCATCCCTAGACCGAAATTTAATGTGATAATAAATTTAGCACAGAAATAGTTGTGCGATCAATCATTGGGATGAGTCGGCTCGTTCGGCGGCTCTCGCCGCCTAACTTGCTTCGAGTACAACCAGCTCAGGAAGGGCTTCGTTTCTTGACAATCTGATTCGCTTCATGTCTTGTTTCAACACATAGGCGTTGAAACATTTGTTGAACGCAGTCAGGTTCTTTCTCAAAGACCTTTGTTTGTTCTTGTCATGATCAGAGTTTTGTTTAATCATCCAGTGACGCAAAACGTTTCTTGGATCTTCTGGATTTTCGTTGCCGTTAATTAACCCAGTCAAAAAATCGTCCACTGTGTGGTCGCCATGCAGTTGTGTGCTCAGATAGATCGCTACTGCCCATGATTTCGTTCCTGTCGATGGGCTGCCGAAAGGTATCGCGTCTTGAGCGATGTAGCTTTTGATTACGGCATCGACTGCTTCAGTTTCATGCAGTTTGATCCATTTGTTCATTTGGCTTTTGGTGATCTGCTTGTGATGTTTTATGCCAGCGAGTGATCCTTCTTTTTCTATGGAGCACATGTTGGCTATCAGGTAAGCTAAAACTTTTTGGCGACGTTCGGTACCCAAGTTTGCGTGCGCTAGGAACTGATGCATTTGGCGTGGGATTCCATCGTCGATGGTTATGTAAGCTTTTTCTGAAAGCCCTCGGGCCACTAAAGCGTTTTTGATTGTGACGCCACTTTCAACGACTGCCATTAGGCGATGTTGACCATCGATCAAAACGTCATTCCTGTTGAATCTCACTGCGTCAGCGTTAGCGACCCAGTTCTGTTCTTTCAGGTCGATAGCTAGTTTCCTAATTTTCGCTTTAGATGGCTTCCTGTTGTCAATGTTTTTCATGAGCCATTGCGAAGCAACTTCGGGAGTTATGTCGGTGGTCTCGTATGAAATAATATTATTTTCTTGAACTATCATGTTTCCCTTTGTTTGTTTATTTTGTTTGTTCCTTAGGTCTGAGGACCAGGAGGAGGTTCTGAGTTCCATTCGAAGTTCGATGGATGTAACTCGAAACTTGTGTCGCGTAGCGGTAGCCGCACTACGTTGTCGGGCAGCGGATGATAAGGATCTGATCCTCTGCTGAGATCTGCCCAGATCAATGCTGCCTCTTCGGCTAGCTCAGTCAAATGGGCGAACGCTTGAGCCTGCTGTATAGCTAGGTCGCCTAGCTTCACTGCGACTTCTTTTGAGATCATGCTGCAACCCAGCGGGCGGGAAAGGTCCCGCCAGGTCGCAACTCGTCCATGACTGCGCGACATGTTTTCGGGTCGCAGCAGTGAGAATGAACTTTTTTCCCTGAGTAAGTTAGATGCTGTTCAGCTTCTTCTTGTGAGGTGAAAGGGGTTGAGCACACTCCGCATAAAGAAATGTTGTTTAGTCGTTGAGCAGCAGCGTGCTCGGCTTGACGATAGAGGTTGCTTTTCTGTAGTTCTCGGGTGGCAACTCTTTTCCAATATCTTTGCGCAAAGAATTGGGCGATTGCTATCGGACCACCAATGACGATCATCCAAAAATATAGAGCGACTAAAAGTTCCATCAATATCCCCTAGCTCTCATGATTTCCCCGCGAGTTAAACAGTCGGGGTTGTTTCTCAGTTCCAAATCTTTTTGGAACCGTTCTCTTTTGGGTTGGGTGGACTCCGATGAATTTCTCGCATGCTGACTGACTCGGTAGATGCCTTTACGTCGTTGCGAGTTCATAAAGGATCTGTGAGCTGACACGCACAAGTTGCAGCGACAATCTTCTTCCCAACGTTGTTGAGTTCCATGTAGTGAGTTCATGCGTTCCCTTTCCCTGAACAAAACTATATCGTGATGTCACGCTACATATCAAGGTATGATCTCATTATGTTGGGAATGCTGCTTTGGGCCTTAATCGACTTCGCTGGAGTTCAAGCTGAACCTCCAGCGGAAACACATATCAGCGCGGTGGTCTGTAATTACTTCTCGGACGAGTGCTCGAACGCCTTAAGAATTGTTGAGTGCGAATCGCAATTCAACCAGTTCGCATTCAATGGATTCGACAACGGTATCTTTCAATTAAATGAATATTGGCAACGTGAAGCTATGGGCGAAGAACGTTGGGCTAACCGATTCGACCTGAATGTAAATACTTCTTGGGCGTACTCGCTCTGGTCAGAGTTTGGATGGAGACTTTGGGCCTGTCGCGTAGTGTTGTGAGCTGAGATTCGAGCTGATCTTCAATGGATCAGGTCGCCCACCGAATAGATGCCAAGTGAGCAGCGACCACACGAGTCCCAACAGTGTCCTCCTTCGCGGATCAGCTATTTGCCTAGCGAAGTAGGCACTCATAGTTTGATGTTCGCTAAGCACGGCCCACAAGTCATAGCCGACTACTACAGCGACCGTTGCGGCCCATCCAGCAGCGCCAGTATTGGAGCGTCTCATAATGCTTTAAGAACGTTGTCCCAAAAATGAAAGAACCCCATCTCCGAAGAGATGAGGTCCAGTGCAAAAAGCCGTAGGAGGTTATTTTGCGTCTCCTACGATATCGGGTCAATCGAGAGATGGCCCATCAACTTCTTCGGACTTAGCTTCAAGAACCCAGGTATTCGCATAACAATCTTCTTCGTTGTTCTGGAAATAATCATTCAGAATGTTTTGCATTGTCGGTGCGTTCATCATGTCTTCACCATTTTCATGGATGAGCAAAGTGTATTTCTTATAAACGCTCATGATGCCTCCTTGGCCTGATCCACTGACTGTAACACTTCAAGTGCCAACTCTCTAGAGCTAATCAACTTCAAGTCAACTTGCTCCAACAGAATCTTGTTCTGCTTTTTAAGCGCCTTATTCTCACGCAATATCTGTGCTCTACTCGGCATACGCTTATCAACTTTCCTTCGATCTCTCGGCACTCCAGCATTATCTAACCACCGATAAATCGAAGATCGATCAACATCCACGAACTCAGTGATCTTCGCTATCTCGTACCCAGATTTATACATGGCAATAACTGTTTGTTTCTGTTCACCCTTATGAACTTTCATTACACTCCTTCGATAACTAGAGATCCATCATCAGCAGAATAAAAATTCCAGGCTTTAGCCGTCCACTGAGCCATCATGTGAACGTCAGGCATCGACTCATTTTTTCTTAAAAGCGCGGCATCAACTTTTTCGTCATCATTCATGACGAAAAATTGTTCCTGCCAGTCACAACCACTCATTTCCCTCAACCGAAATGCCTGTTTCTCTCCATACGTTTCTTCGACCCATAGATCGAAGTTGTACTGATGCTGATGTCCATGCATTTTATAGTGGTGAATAAACCCTGATGACGTGCATTCGAGTACGTGCCTGCCTATTCGTTCCAACGTACCCATATCGTAATCGCCCATAAACTCATCAGAACCACCATTCATTACTATCTCATATAGGTAGTGCTTAAATGGATCCTCATCTAGAACGCTTAAACCTTCATATTGCTCTCTCATTTAGTTGCCTCCTACGGCTATTGATAAACTTACTATACACAATTTAACGAGACATCATGCGACATCTCGATATTTCTTGTTTCGGCAATCCCAACGTAGTTGCAGAAACTTCCCAACATATTGGGCCTTCCCAACGTAGTTGCTGATCGAACATCGACTCAGCTCTACGTGAGTGTTGGCGTCACGTACTCGCATCCAAGTTTTTTGCTGATTTTTTGGGCGCGCCTAATATTTGAGCCGATTTTTAAGGCCTGAGATGCGCACGCTATACCCATAGCCTAGACCTAATATAAACGCCTTAAATCGGCTTACAATCGCTACCGTGTCAAATTGACGCGTGCAGCTGCGCAGCTAATTGGAGCTAATCGGAAGACCTAAAAGCCGGTAGGATGCTGTGCAACGGCTCTAGAGCAAAAAGCAGAAATGACGCCCAAAGCGGGCGCCATCTCAAATAATTATTAGCTAACGATTAAGCGCAATAGATACCGCTCTCCACTAAATCTTTTACGTGTCGGTGCAAGACATCAGATTTGATAAGTCTCGTAACGTCATCTCCCCACCACTTAACCTTGACTTCACAATTCCAAGCCGAATCGGTGACAACATCCAAAATGATCCAAACATTAGGACCGCCGAAACCTACCAATAACTCAACGCTAGTAATCATTGGATCAGAGTCGAAACTATTCTTAGTAAACCATTTCATTTCTAAAACCTGATTTTCAATCCATAAATCCAAGATGTGGTGAGGGCCTACTTCATCCTCCGCTATTCCTAGGCGCTCCGCTAAATCATCAGCGCCGATTTCGGTTAGCCATGCGTCTACGTTCGCATCATCGATACCGAAATATTCGATACCATCCATTATTAGATCTAGCTGCTGAATCTCTTTTATATAGCTCTCAGCGACTTTCTCGCTATCGCTTTTAGTTGTTTCTGTTTCCATTTCTTACGCCTCCTACGGCTTTAATTAATGTGTCGAAGTAGTAGAGGACTTGAACCCCTAGAGCGGCCTTAAACCGCGTCTACCGTCTAACTAGCTAGCTCTCTTCTGGTTCGCAGTCGTGCCCATAATAAAATTCTTCTGCCTCCTCTTCATCAAACAAATCGAACTCGCGGGAACACTCATCACACTTAGCCTTAGCCATTAGTTCGAACCTCCAGCAATAGCAACGACACGAGAGCGCAGCCGCTCCGCTTCAATCTGATTTACTCGCTTAATGACTCCACGCTGCGCAGCGCTAGAAAGCGTCCAAAAGGGAGAACCTGCGAAGTGGTAGCAGTGATGACAGAAACCCGCCCAATTAGTAGGTGAGACCTCCGCGCACTGGTCACAAGGCACGGCCAAGAAATCGTGATCACTAGATATATGGCGCTTCATGATCCCACCGCGGCCTTTACTGCCTCAACACTTAAACCTTTTTCATGCGCAGCAATTAGAAACACTTCGGTATCTAGTCGCTTCTCTACTAAACGAATCATTTCTTTCTGGTGAGTACTAGATATCTCTAGCTCCCTAAACGTTTGGTACATCTTGCCTAGGAACCAATCGCACATATCTAGCGCTAGTTCTTCTCTTCCCTCTTCGGTATTATCCATCCACATATTAAGCCTCCTACGGCTATTGATTAGTTAGGGGAGAGCGTAGCCGAAATCACGCAACGTTTCAAGACATAGCGCTACACGTCTCACAATTCTTTGAATAGTTCGCTACCGCTCACCGTTACCCGCTCACTTTCCGCGCTTATCCCTGCCACCTTCCCACTATCGGCAACGCTCCAGACCTGACAAGCGCAGCGCTAACGCCTTACAAGCGCAGCTAGTAGGCCGATACCCCTTGTTTCATAAGGGTTTTAGCGCAGCGCTCACGACCTGCGAGAGATCTACAGACCAGTCGTGTCACTAGCGTCACGCTAGCTTCTCGGCGGACACGCCCCCCCCTAAGGGGGGTGGGGGCCAACTCGTAGGTGTAGGTGTAGATATACATTTACAGTGCGTACTATTTTGAAAAGGGCTATCTGTAGCGATGTGTCACGGTAGATCGCGGTTCTCGTAGCGCGTGATTGTTTGTTTTGGTGCGGAACCTCTTTAAGGTTCCTCACCGATGTTTAGCTCGGGCATGTACTCGGGTGGTTGCCCTCGCGATCGCGATCTACGCTTCTTTCTTGTTCGCTGCTGCTGTCCCACTTCGATGGGACGGCGCTCAACAATGAATGAGAGCTGGACAGCTAGGAGATCTGAATGCCGCACAACGGTGGAGGGAAGGGTTGGGTAACCGACCCTGTGACTGGGAAGCAAACTATGCCAGATATTTGGCGACAGTTTTTGGAGTGGTTGTTGTTGGGGCCTGAGAGGATGCCGAGCACTCAGAAGGAGTGGGCTGCTGAGAATGGTACGCATGAGGATACTGTTCGTCGGTGGAAGAGGGATCCTCGTTTTCGTAAGGAGTGGGAGTCTCGCGCTGCTGAGATGAATGTTCATATTGAGCGGGTGCAGGGTGTTATTGATGCTGTCTATTCGGAGGCGGTTAAGGGCGATATTAAGGCTGCGTCGCTTTATTTGCAGTACATCTCTGCGTATACGCCTGTGAAGAAGGTTGTTGTTGATAAGGGTGATGCTGCTTCGATGAGTGATGCTGATTTGGCGTTGGAGTTGCAGGAGATGTTGGCTGGTTTGGGGGGCGGTTCTGATGGATGACGAGTTGCCTGTTGAGGCTATGGGCGAACGTCTTGATCCTTTTTTGGATGATGAGCCGATTGAGTGCAGTTTGGACGAGTACGAGGTGTGTGAGTCGTGTCAGTAAGTGAAAGTTCTTTATTTAAGGATGGTTATTGTGCCTAAAGTTGGCGGTAAGTCTTATTCCTATAGCCCTAAGGGCCGTGCGGCGGCTTCTAAGGAGGCGAAAAGGACTGGCAAACCGATGATGAAGAAAAAAAAGAAGTGAGTTTTTTGTTTTTGGGGGTCAGTTATGTCGATCGAGGATGTTGCGGATAGAGCTGACGCTTGGGAAGCTAGCTTAAAACGAATTTTGAAAGCTGTGGCTGCTGTAGCTGCTTCTGCGGCTGGTTTGGTCGCGGGTTTGATGATGTTGTGGCCTGATGGGGAGGTTGAGAAACCGAAGCAGCAGTTCCATCCATTGACTGGGGCTAACACTATTCAGATTGGGGATGCTTCTGTTTCGTTGCCTATTGAGAATAAGGATTGTTCTAGTTTTTTGAACACTGTTAATTCTAAGTGGAGTGAGGAGCAGTGGGGTGTTTGGGAGCATTTGAAGAGGGAGGCGGGCTGTTAGCGTAGCGGCGGGCCGTTCATCCATAGTACTGCGCTGTGTCGTATCCCATCGGTGATGGGGACGACACGATGGTAGGTCCATGATGGGAATACTGTTGCGGAGCCTGCTGCTCCTTTGAAGATGTGTCTTTGTTCGTCGAGCTGTATTTCAAGTTCGCCGCCTTCGTAGTCTTGTTCGTTGCTTAGGTTTAGTGTGAGGGAAAGTTTCCGAACTTGCCCGAGCAGAGCTGTGTCTCGGGTTTGGTTGAGTGGCATCGGGTCGAGTTCTGTTTCTGCCCAGCGTCGTTTGCTGAACTGGTCGGCTTTGCTGTCGATGTGCCAGTCGTAGCCTGCATTGTTTTCTTTGTATTCTGTCATTTGGACTGCTTCTGGTGTTTGTAGATCTAGCCACCAGCCTGCGTTTCGGTTCGCTTCATAGATTAGCGATGTGCATATTTGTAAGGCTCGGGGGTCGTGACTCCATCCGATTGTTGATGACCTTTTTTCTGGGTCTTCGCCCATGTGGATTGCTGGGGAACCGGTTTTTATGGAGGTGTGGGCCACCTGTTGTAGGTAGTTAAGTTCTGAGTCTGTGAGCGCTTTAGGAAAGTGCCAGTATCGGTTGGTGAACAATTTGTCTCGTTTGTCTGAGTTGAAGCGTGAGGTTGAGTGGCGTAAATGCGTCACTTCTGAGGCTTATTTCATGCGGAATTACTGGAACATTCAGCACCCTGGACATGGAAGAATCCTGTTTGAACTTAGGGAAGCGCAGTCCCACGCTTTGATGGAGTGGGCGACTGAACGATATTCGTTAACGTTGAAAGCACGCCAAATAGGGTGGTCTACTTTGGTTGCTGCGCACCAGTTCTGGTTGGCTTTTTTTAAGCCTGACCAGAACATTATTGATTTATCTAGGACAGAACGTGAAGCGGTTTTGTTGTTGCGTAAAACTAAGTATGGGTACAGTAATTTGCCGAACTGGATGAAGGATCGTGGCCCGAAGTCTTTGGTTGAGCACCAGCAAAGGATGGCTTTCGCTAATGGTTCGCAGATAACGTCGATGCCTTCAGCTTCTGACCCAGCTCGTGGCGAGTCCGCTACTTTGATTGTGGTCGATGAGTGGGCTTTCTTGCCGAATGCTGAGCAAGCTTGGAGTTCCATAGAGCCGGTAGCCGATGTTGGTGGACGAATTATAGGTTTGAGCACTGCCAACGGTTCAGGCGATTTCTATCATCAGCTTTGGGTAGGTGCGACGACTGGCGCTAACAAGTTTAGTCCAATGTTTTTCCCTTGGTCTGCTGCTACTGATCGTGGCGATGCTTGGTATCAGGAAAAGGTTGAGTCGATGCTGCCTTGGCAGCTCGCTCAGGAGTATCCGACGACGCCCGAGGAGGCGTTCATAAAGTCAGGTAACCCTGTTTTTGATTTAGATGTGTTGGATGAGTTGGAGCGTCGTTGTACTCGGGGTATTGAAGGCTGGTTGAAACGTAATGGTCGAGTTGTGGAGCTGCGAACGTGACTTATACAGAATTTGTTTCTCCTTCTTTAAGTAAGAGCTATGTGACTGGAGTTGATACTGCGGAGGGGTTAGCTCATGGCGACTATTCGGTTATTCAGGTTTTGGATGTTGGTTCTGGAGAGCAGGTAGCGGTTTGGCATGGCCACATAGCACCTGATCTTTTGGCTGAAGAGGTTTATGCGGTTGGTTTGCGTTACAACGATGCTTTATGTTGCGTCGAGTCTAATAATCATGGGTTGACTACGATTACTGAGTTGCGGCATTTGGGTTATCCGAGGTTGTGGCGTCGCCGTGCGTTGAATCAGGTGAATAATCGTATGTCTCAAGAGTTCGGTTGGAAGACAACCCGAACCTCAAAACCACTCATGGTCGATGAACTATCTTCGGCTTTGCGTAATGAGGAGCTGTTGATTTACGACAAGCATACGATTGCGGAGTTGCGGACTTTTGTGCGCAATGAGAGGGGAACGATGTCTGGTTCTCCTTATGACGACAGGGTTATGGCTTTGGCGTTGGCTAATCAGATGCGCAAGTTCGCTCATGCTCCCGAGTACGTCGTGAAAGAGGATTCGTATTGGACGTTTGACTGGTGGATGGCGTTAGCTAACAAGAAACCTGACGTTAATGATGATCTGATTATTGGTCATGAAACGATTCGTGGGACACCTGGAGGGTCCTATTAGAGATCTTCTATTTTGGAGAAAAATATGGCACGTAACGTAGCGCACACATCAGCTTCTAGGTCTGTTGATGGCGCAAACCAGGGCAAGAACGATGTGATGGTTCGGGGTTCTTCTGTTATTGCTAACCCTGGGGATGGTCCTCCAGGCGGTTCGCAGAAAGCTACTGTTCGTCACGATTCGCCTAAGTATGGCAACATGACTGGTGGGTATGGTGAGATTTCTGCTCGCCAAACTCCTCGTCAGCAGTATGGGCAGACTGGCGCTATTGAACCTAATGTTGACCCTCAACCGAATCTTAGAGGTAACAACCCATAGTGGCGGTTATGTCTGATGATGTTACTTTCGAAGAGTTCACCGCCTACGTCTTAGAAAGACGTGGTGCGGTGCCTCTTTTGGAGTTGCAAGAACTTTTCGAACGTAGAAAACGTTTGAAGTCTGTTTCGGTTAATAACGGTCAAGGTTTGAGGTCGATTCTTCCTGACGATGAGAAGACACTTTCGAAGCGTGAACGTGAGGCGAAGAGTTTCGCTGAGGCGTCTGCTGGTGGCCGAAACATAGAAAAACTTTCAGAGAAGGCTACTTGGTGAATTCATGGCTCGTATTTCCAGGGCAGATCGTTTAGGGCAGAACCGGCAAAAGCTTCAGTCTGCGCGTCGCTGGAGATCAGACCAAGGCTATGACCAGACTTGGCGGCGAATGATTGACCTGTATCGGGGCAAGCATTGGCCTTCGAGCACTGTTGGCCGAACAGATCTGATTGCAGTTAATTTAAGTTTTTCGACAATAAACGTTATAGCGCCATCTGTTGCAGTGAACCATCCGAAGGTTGTCGTTAGGGCTAATAAACCAGAGAATGAAGACCGCGCAGCCTATGTTGAGGCTGTTGTAAACTATTTGTGGCGTCATCACGATTTTCGTTCACCGTTCCGCCGTGCTGTCAAAGATTTTTTGATTGTTGGTCATGGGTGGGTGAAGGTTGGTTGGAAGTTTAAGGAAACTGAAACTGATCTGAACGAGCAGCAGCTTAACGATATGGCTGAGCGGCAGATGATGGAAGCTGACGCTTTCGCTATGGAAAGCCCTGAGCTGGCAGGCGATTTGCCTTCTGATGAGGACATTATAGCGGCGTTACCTCGCACCGAAATGAGTGTTGTTGAGGATCAGCCGTTTGTTGAGAGAGTTTCACCTTTCGACATGTTTGTTGATCCTGAAGCGACGTGTCTTGATGACGCTTCTTGGGTGGCGCAAAGAATCATTAGGTCTTGTAAAGATGTTCACGACGATAAGCGTTATCGTCCTTCAGCTCGTAAATCGGTGGGTTCTGATTCTTCTAGCGCCATGTATTCCGATGGGCCTCCTCAAAGGCAAGAAGCCGATGAGTACAGGGGTGAAGAGGAACTCTGCACTATTTGGGAATGGTACGATCTGGCGTCGAACACTATGGCTGTTTTCGCTGAGAATGGTGACGGCTATTTGGTTGAGCCGGTAGCTATGCCTTATGGCAGAGCACCGTTTGTTATGCTCCGAAATTATGATGTGAGCGACCAGTTCTATCCAATCGGCGATTTGGAAGCTATTGCTCCTTTGCAGATGGAACTAGACAAGACTCGTACTCAGCTAATGAACGATAGGAAGCGTTACGCTCGTAAGTATCTTTACCATGAGCGTTCTTTTGATCAGGCTGGTCGGGAAGCTTTAGAGTCTGAGGATGATGGGAGAATGATTCCTGTTGTCGATGAGAATCGTGCTCTTCAAGATGTTGTCGTTCCGATGCCGCAGGTTCCTGTTTCTCCTGAGATTTATTCGTACTCGGATATTATTACTTCTGACATAAATCAGGTTTCTGGTGTTTCTGAATATAGTCGAGGCTCACTTCCTGAGACTCGACGTACGGCGACTGAGGCCAGCATTATTGCTGATGCGCAGAATGCGCGTGCGGCGGACAAACTTGCGATTATTGAAATTGGTATTTCTAATGTTGCTCGTCGCGTAGTGCAACTGATGCAGCAGTTTATGACTGGCGAAGCTATGGCCAGGATGACTAAACCTGATGGGGAGAATCTTTGGATCCCTTATAGCCGAGAAGACATAACTGGCGAGTACGACTTTACGGTTGAGGCGGGTTCGACTCAGCCGTTCAATGACACGATGCGCCGTCAGCAAGCTATTTCTTTGTTGAATGCTGTTGCGCCTTTGATCGGACAGGTTATTGACCCTACTGCGATTGCTCGTTACGTTCTTCAGGCAGGTTTCAACATTACTGATCCTGAGAAATTTTTGATGGAGCCTCCGCCTGCTCCCGACGCCAGCGGCACAGAACAGGGTATGCCTTCGATGGATCCCGCAGCCGCTGAAGGGTTAGAGCCGCAGGCGGGGGCCAATCAAGCTTTGGGCGGTGTACCTCCTGGTTTGTTGGCGCAGTTGCAGAACCAGATGGGTGTAACTCTGCCTTCGTCTTGATTAGTGGGACACCTTGATCTTCCTAGTGAGCAACCTTTTTGGACTCTTATATAGGAGGGCTTAGTGCCTGAAGAAGAAATTGAACAAGTCGCAGAAGAACCCATTGCTATGGATACTCCTGAAGCGGCTGTTGAGGAAGCGACCTCGGAACCTGGTGATCTTTATTCCATCAAAGTAGATGGATCTGAGCAGCAGGTCAGCCTAGATGAGCTTCGTGATGGCTATCAGCGTCAATCTGATTACACCAGAAAGACGCAAGAGTTAGCCGATGAACGCAGACGATTATCGCAAGCTGAGTCGATTGTTACCGCTTTGGAAAACGATCCCTCAGCTACTATCCAAAGTTTAGCTCGCACATTCGAAGTCGATTTGGGCAGCCCGAGACGGTCAGCAGAAAGTTCTTCTGAAGATTTTTATTCAGATGACATTGATGCCGATCCTGAGGATCCAACTTCGAGGCGAATAGCGCAGCTTGAAGCTCGTTTAGAGCAGCAGGATCGTGATTCTCGTCAGCAAGCTATTGAAAAGCAAGTCGTTTCTTTGCAGGGACAATATGGGGACTTTGACAAGTCTGAGCTTTTCAGCCACGCCGTCAAACATGGAATCGGAAATCTTGAAGCAGCGTTGACGCATATGCGTTATTCAGATGTTGCTGGTGAGGCTCAGAAATTGAAATCTGAGCTTGAGGTTTTTGAGAAAAAACGAGACGCGTCGATGGTTGAGTCAGGTGGTTCAAAGCAACCTTCAGCGGTTCCTGCTTCAGAAGGTACTCCTTCGAGTATTCGAGAAGCTTTTGCGATGGCACTCAAACAGCACGCAAACTAATTAGGAGGCCGTAAATGGCTGGCAATACTAACTTCGATCAGATTCTGAGCACAACGCTCAATAACTATATCCCAAAATTACAGGACAACATTTTCAAGGCTCGTCCCCTTTTCTATGCGCTTACGAATGGGCAAACTATTCGTCGCGTAAGTGGCGGAGCGAAAATTATTACACCGATCATGTATGCAGGAAACCCTTCTGCTGGCTCATATTCGGGTACTGATACTCTCAATGTGACTCCATCAGCAGGCATTTCTGCTGCTGAGTATGCTTGGAAACAATATGCGGCGACGGTAACGATCTCTGGTATTGAAGAGGGCAAAAATAATGGTGAAGCACAAATTATTGATCTTCTTGAAGGCAAAATTTGGCAGACCCAACAGACCATAACTGACAACATGAATGCCATGCTTTACAAAACTGGCGCTGGCAATGGTGGCAAAGACTGGCTCGGTCTGGAAAAGATCGTTAACGGTTCAGTACTGACCGCTAACACTCTTGGCGGCATTGATCCATCAGTGACAGGTAACGCATTCTGGGCAGCTCAAGAAACCGCCAGCATCGGTGCGTTGACTCTCGCAAAAATGAGCGCAATGTACAATGATTGCTCGGTCGGTAACGATCAGCCAACCATAATCATTACCTCTCAAAAAAACTATGAGACTTATGAAGGTCTTCTGACCAACCAGGTTCGGTACACCGATACCGATATGGCGAGCGGCGGATTCCAGAACTTAATGTTCAAGGGCTGCCCAGTCACATTTGATGGTGTGCTAAGTGATACAAATCACTTTGACCCTGTTCATACCGACAGAATGTACTTCCTGAACACCAAGTACCTTCAGCTCGTAGCCCATTCAGATACGTGGTTCAAAGCTACACCGTTCGTTCGTCCTCACACTCTTGACAGTGTGTACTCGCAGATACTTTGCTACGGCGAATTGACATGTACCGCTAGAAACCGACAAGGAGTAATGCTCGGCATTACTTGATAGTGGAAGCATTGTGAGGGGCGGCTTTCGGGCCGTCCCTCGCCTGCATTTTTTAGGAGCTGAATGGAAACCCACCAGAACTGGAGTCCCAGAGCGCAACCTTCGGGGCAACCCTTAAATGATTCTGCTACGGCTTTAAGGCCGCATGGGATAGTAGGTGAAAATTCGGTTACGGCATTGCCTGACTATTCGGGGTCGTGGACTCCCGATGGTCAATGTGCCAGCAAAACTAAAGCTGGCGAGCCGTGTAAAGCCCCACCTGTGGGCGATACGAACAGGTGTTTTTTCCACACTGATTAGGAGCGTCAATGGACATTTCCTCGATGAGGGCATACATCCGATCTGTGGTCGAGATTGATAGCTCCGATATTTCTAATGATGTTTTGAATAGGTTTCTTGGCGAAGGCTATGACCAAGTTGTTTATAGCGAAAAAAGATGGCCTTGGTATGAGGTTGCTATAGATTTCGACACTGTTGGTGGCACATCGGATTACACGCTTGCTGTTGTTGGTGCTGATGAAACTCTTGGGTTGAGAGAAGTTGCTGCGCTGCGCAGCTCTTCTCGAATAGTGCAGTACATTGGCCGCGATGAGGGTGATGCGGCGTGGCCGCAGAACACTTCGAGTAGTGGTGAGCCTGCTTGGTGGAGTTTTTGGGCCGACACGGTTCGGCTTTATCCCACTCCAAGCGCAGCGGAAAAGATTTATGTTCGGGGTTTCAAAAACCCTACGGCGTTTGGGGCTGGGACTGGCGACAATGTTTCGCCTTCAGATTTTCCTGAGCCGTTCCACATTGTTATAGCCACTTATGGTATTGCGAGGGCGTATGAGCAGCAAGAAGACCCGACTATGGCAGCTCAGTACTTTAGCATTTTCAATGCTGAGCTTGATACCTTGCGTGCTCGTCATCTTGATACGCCAGCTCCGCAACCGTTGACTTTGAATCAGAATCGTTTGAACAACAACATGTGGATGCCGAATCGACTTCGGTATGCGTGGGAGTAGCTGATGCCTAGAGATTTTCAGCTACAAACATTGCAAGATTTTTCTGGTGGTTTGAACTTGCGTTCTGATCAGTTCAATCTTGCCGATAATGAATCGCCTTCGATGCTTAATGTTGATGTTGATCCTAGAGGCGGCATTAAGATGCGTCGAGGTGTCAAGCATCGCAATACGACTGCTTTGATCCAAAACGTTACAGGGCTTTGTTCGTTCACGCCTGATAGTAACCCGACGAGAGTTATTGCTAGTCATGGGACGACTGTTGTGCAGTCGCAAACCACAGATTTTGCTCAGATTGCTGGTGTTTCGGTTGGTAACAATGACCGGCTGTATGGCATGACGATGAACAACAAGTTTTATGGCGTTTCGGGTACCGCTTCTTCGTTTTCTTATGATGGGACAACAGGAACGAATCTTTCTCAGAATATGGATGGGTCTGCTGGGAATTTTCCTATTTGTCAGTACTCAACTTTTCACGCAAATTTTGCTTGGGCGGGGTTGACGTATGAGGGGGGAAGCTATTTAAGGAACCGAGTACGTTGGAGTAACGCGAATGAGCCTGAAAAGTGGACTTCGACCGATTATGTCGATGTCAATGTTGGGGAGCGAGGCGATGAAATATCTGCTTTGGTTCCTTTTGGTGATCGGCTTCTGATTTTTAAAACGAACTCTGTTCATGCGCTATATGGTTTTGGAACTGAGTCGTTCCAACTCGTTTCGTTAACTCAAGATGCTGGTTCAGTATCGAAATCTTCTCCAACTTCTACCCCTTATGGAGTGTACTTTTGGCATGACCGTCAAGGCGTGTGGCTTTATGATGGTTCGCAGTTCATTTGGATTTTCGAGAAGTTGCAGCCAGCTATTGATGATGGTCGGCTTCAATTCTTGACGCCTCCTCAACTGGCATGGTTCAACAACCGTCTTTATGTTTCGGTCGATTGGTCTGATTCTGCGGGTACTCCTAGTCGCCGTACATTAATTTATGATCCATCGTTGGGGCAGGGTGGCGCTTGGACGATGACCGATATTGATGTGAGCGTCTTGTTGACGTTTATGCCACCTAATGCTTTGCATACTTTGATGGGTGCAACCGAAGCTACAGCTAACACTGGCCGAGTGGTTTTGCTTGAGCAAGATCGGGAATCGGATTTATATGATCCAGCGGCGGCAACTCATATTGCTTCTTCGTACTCGTCCACTTGGTTGACAGGGAAAAACCCGATTGTTCGTAAACGTTGGGGTAAACCGAGAATGATTACGAGTTCGGATAGCACTGTTGCTTTAACGGCGAATCTTTATACAGATTATGATCGGGCGAACTGGACAAAGCAGATGCCGTTTGGTGTTGTGACGACTGAAACTTCGGCGACTTGGGCTTCTGGCCAAACAGGCACGCCTCCTAATGTTGTTCCTGTTGGTGGGACAGGGATTTGGAATACTTCGTTGTGGGCTGCTGAAGCGGCCCAAAACGTGACTCAAATTCAGCGTTTGCCGACACTTGGGACAGCAAAAGCTATCTCTATAGAGATTGAAGGCCCAACTAGCAATGACGCATGGGAGATAAATGCTATGGCGTTTACTTATTTGCCGAGGAGACTGAGATAACAAATGGTTACTTTTGCAAATCCAAATAGCGTTACAGCGGGCGACGCAATTATTGCTAATGAATTTAATCAGAATTGGAGCTACACGAAGAGCTGGTTGGAGGGTGTCGCGGGTCAGGAAGCAACTTATCCAGGTGTTTTGCAGCTCGCTGGAGGCACTGTTACTGGTGCTTTGAATGTTGGCGGTAACTTTACTGTAAGTACCGATGTTTTGTTTGTTGACAAAACTTCAGCACACGAAAAAGTTGGGTTTAAGACGGCCACACCGAGCACTTTCCCTCCTGCTCCTAGCCAAAGAAGCGTTTACAATACGAACAGTCATGGCGGCGTAGCTGGCTCAGATCGAAGTGCTCGGGCCGAATATAGGATTGTCAATTCAGGGTCGATCTATGTGGATGGGGACATTATTGGGTGGACTGCCTACGACGACGATACGAATACTTGGCGTACTGAAGGCACTGGTGCTGGGCAGTATGAGCTGGGTTCGGGAACTCGCATAAATACGCAGTCTTTGAATGTTCGTGGGAACGCAGATATTTCTGGTTCGTTGCGAGTTGAATCTCGGCTTGATTCGGCCAAAATCTATATGGGCAACGATTACACAACGAATGAGGATTATTTAGAGTGGAATGACGCCATCTATATTGGTACCACTGGCATCGGTCCTGGTTTCAGATTTGTTCATAACGATACTCCTCATCTGATTATTGCTCAGTCTGCTGGTGTGCTTTCGATGCACGCTCAGCAGGGTTGGCCAAGTCTTATTGGAACTAACGCGGTGATCACTACCACTGGTTTGCATCAGCTAGGAATTCAATCGTCTTCTATTCGTTTCAAAGAAGATGTTGAGGATCTTGAGGCGTCTTCTGCTTGGTCGAAGCTGAAAGCTTTACGACCAAGACGTTTTAATTGGAATGAAGAAGTTACAACTAATTCTGGTGTTGATTATGAGACGCAGGTTCCTGAGCTTGGCTTTATAGCTGAAGAAGTTCATGAGGCTGCTCCTGATGCGACTCTTTACGATGAGCATGGGGACCCGATTGTTTATCGAGATAAGAGCATGTTGTCTCTGCTTGTGAAAGCGGTTCAAGATTTGGATGAACGTTTAGGGAAGGTCGAATAATGCCGACTGGAACAACGTATGTCAATGAGCTGGGTGGTGGAACTCGTTTAATTAGTTTCGCTGGTGGCTTAACATATGAGGGGGTTTGGTCGTCGGGTACTGCTTACGCTACTGGTGATGTGGTCTCATATAATTCGGCTTCTTGGGTTGCTCGACAGAGCAACACTGGGCAGACGCCAGCTAATACTGCTTACTGGCAGGAGTTAGCTGGAGCTGGAGCTGCGGGCGGTCCTGGTGCTCAGGGGGCGGCAGGACCGAATGGTGCGCCTGGCCCTCAGGGGGTTCAGGGAAATACTATTCTTTCGGGCGCTTCGGACCCTGCTGCTGGTAGCGGAACTAACGGCGATTTTTTTGTGAATTTGACGACTAAATACTTTTTTGGTCCGAAAGCTTCGGGGGCTTGGCCAGTTGGTTTCGATCTGATTGGTCCGCAAGGTCCGCAAGGGATACAGGGCATTCAAGGTATTCAAGGTGCTATGGGGCCGCAAGGAAATCAAGGACCGCAAGGCAGCATTGGGAATACTGGTGCGCCAGGACCGGTCGGGCCTGTTGGGCCGTCTGGTGGACCTCCAGGGCCTACTGGGTCTCCAGGTTCAGATGGCAATCCTGGTCCGCAGGGAACGTCTAATGGTCTCTTGAATGGTGGGGCACCAAATTCGACTTATGGGGGCATCTTCCCTATTGATGCTGGGGGAGTTACTTAAATGGCTTTGCAAATTCAATTTCGTCGTGGGACTTATGCTGAATGGAATTCTGCTAATCCTGTTTTAGCTTCAGGAGAGTTTGCGTTACAAACTGACGCAAGTTCAGGGGTAGCTGCTGGTTCTTTTAAGGTTGGGGATGGGAGCACAGTTTGGAATTCTCTTCCTTATGGCGGGCTACAAGGTCCGATGGGATTAACTACTGCAAACATTGATGGCGGGTTATCTAATTCGACGTACACGATTATTAGCCTTGATGGCGGAACTTCAGGAGCACAGTAAATGGCTGTAATTATTCAATTAAGGCGAGACCTTGCCGCTAACTGGGTAAACAATAATCCAACGCCAGCGAACGGCGAAATGTGTTTAGAGACTGATACAGACTTCTACAAAATCGGGGATGGTGTTACGGCGTGGACGTCGTTGGCGTACTCGTCACTCCCTAGTGGTACTGCGCCGTTGGCTTCACCTGCATTAACAGGTACGCCAACTGCGCCTACTGCTGCGGCTGGCACAAACACTACTCAGATAGCAACAACTGCGTTTGTTGCGGCGGTACCAAGTACGTCAGTTATTGAAGTGCAGGTGTTCTCCTAATGGCTACTTTCACTAAAGGTTTATTGTCAGAAACTTTGGCTCAAGATGGTCAAGCATTTTCTGTTACAACCAGTCACGACACGTTTCACACAGGACCATCTGTGGCTACTTCCTACGATGAGGTCTGGGTGTATGCCGCTAATGCTGACACTGTTGACCATGAAATAATTGTTGGTTGGGGAGATTCGGGTGGAACAGACACAGCGCATCAAATTCGTTTAACAATCACTTCTAAAACAGGTGCTGTGCTTATTATCCCTGGGCTGATTCTTAAAGGCAATGCTACGACCGCACCAGTTGTCACCGCCATGTGCACGACGGCGGGCAAAGTCAATCTCACTGGCTACGTAAACCATATAACGGCATAGGAACAGATTATGGCGATTGAAAAAATTCTTCTTTCAGGTACTGGCGCTGACAGCCAACCATTCCAGTCAGATGGGACCAACAATTATACGATTCATACTGCTTCTTCGACTGCTACTGACATTGATGAGGTGTGGCTTTGGGCATGCAACGTTGGTGCTGCTGACGTTGTAGCAACTGTTGGTTGGGGACAAGCAGGGTACACAGCCAGTAATAGTATCTTTACGGTCACTTCCAAAGCTGGGTTATATCTAATGACCCCAGGTTTAGTCCTCAAAGGTAACGCTACTGCACAAAAGATTGTAAATGTCTTTGCTGATTCTGCTTCTTCTATCAACTGGGTTGGCTACGTGAACAGGCACTCTGTCTGATGAGGCAGGAACGCTTCAGCCCAAGTACCAATGTTTCTGGTTGGAAGGGGCGCCAGGACTATCTTAAGGGGTATCCAGGCGCTGCTATGTCTGACGCGTTGAACGGCGGATTCGCTGGAGGTAGCAGTTACGTTCTTGAAGACAGCTACAAGTTTTTTTCTACAAGTACCTGGAGCGGTATCCAAACTTTTAATAATATTCCTCAAACTCATAGACATTTGTATATTGAGTATACGCCTGGCAGCCAAGGCGGAGTATGGCAAGGGAACCAGTCGCAAGGTTTGGGGGGTCCTGGTCACGCCACAAATTCAGTAGCAGCTTATAGCTCTATGACATGGCGTCAATGGGCCTGGTATATGGGCAACACAGGTGGCGGTGTTACGACAACCAGTTCGGCCAGTCCTCAGGCACTAATCAATTATTCAAACTATTTTGGTGATACAAGAATAATTATTTACAACTACTCGTCAGCAGATGTTCTGAAACCGTGGTGGTCAAGATCCATAATAGGGCAGGGAGTAGCCGATGGTTATAGTGGCTATATAGAGAGTTGGGGCAATCTCCAAGAGGGATCTAATAACGCTGCTCCTGCTATTACTAACTTCCAAACTTACGACGCTTATCAAAATGGTAACTACGCTTATCAGACTTGCAACATATATGGATTTGGAGGTTTGAAACCATGACAGCTAATCGAGTAGTGGCTTTTGGGCATACTGATGTGAATACTTTAAGCTCAGTGCAATTTAAGAACATTCCTACAGATTTTTGTCAGTTAAGAATTTGTGGCATGTTGCGATGGAATCCTTCTCAACAGGGAAGCGCTGATAGCTACTTGTATGTTGAGTTTCAAAATTCGGGTTCTAACAACCGAATGTTCCAACACTCAGCGCGATATTCATATCAAAGTAACAGTCAGCATGTAACTGGCATGGGCCACACTGGTCAGCCTCATGGAATTATGCAAGGAAACAATGCTGCCTCTGGCGAGTTTGCCAGTGGGCAGAATCAAGCCAGTTTTGAAATGTTTGTGATGGAACCAGGTTCGGGTCGAGCAAAATCGCTTAATTATGAGATGTGGAACTCTGGAAGTCAAAATAATTACAGAACTATAA
>MDTC01215781.1_pt1 | contig 37383 bp, 33 predicted proteins | sample 811181 | NCBI WGS metagenome assembly MDTC01 (sample SAMN05326644, study PRJNA326480) | marine metagenome | isolation source: seawater | place: Pacific Ocean: North | collected 2011
TCAAGTACAATTGGTGGTATTGGTTCAATTAATATTGAAGACCAAGGTTATAACTTTAGTGAAGATGCTCTTATTGCATCTGATACTCATCACCCAATACTCATCACTACACCCAATGCAACACTTACAAGAGGTATCGTATTAACAGGAAAAGATTCAGGTGCGACTGGAACAGTCGTATCATATGATGCAGATAGACATATTTTAACATATACAGATTTGGTTGGAGACTTCTTGGATAATGAGGAAGTCACATATAACATATCTGATAAGTTTAAAGTATTAAGAAACAATAGATTTGATGGTAGAGGTAAGTTTGCAGGTGAAGGTATTATGGAGGAACAACTCTTAGGAGATAAGAGTACTCTATCTGCTTCTGCAGCTAATATCCATGACAACTTATACTATCAATCACACTCTTATGTTATTAAGATTGGTGAATCCATTAACAAATGGAGAAGTGCAGTAAAAGACTTACTGCATCCTGCAGGTCACATATTCTTTGGTGAAGTTGCAATCAAGAATGTTATTATTTCTGATGCATCCAACGAACTTATATCTTCTGATGACACATTACCTAATGTTAATATTTCAACAAGGGATGATGTCGACAACTCACTAGATGTTCAAGTAACATTTAGACCGACCATTATCATTCATGGTGATACTGGAATCGATAATATAGTTTATGAAGATGGTAGTAGAATTATTATCGAAGATGATGCAGACGATTATAACGAAGACATAAGAGACCCATTAAATTACTATCTCATTGCAGAGAAAGATATGACTGTAGTTCCAGCTGCATTCTATAACTCAATGAGAGAGATTGAATTACATGACTTCTTCCCACACGGTGATATCATGTTTGAAGATGGTTATAAACCAACACTTGAAACAGGAACCATGGGATATAAAGTTGGTGATTCCAATTACTTTAGATTTGAAGATACAACTGCAGACCCATTATTAGTATTGATGGATGCAGGACTGGAAAACAATACACCTACAGTAGATAACACTGGAGTGTTAATACCATCAACGGTAACAAACCCTGCAGGTATTGATTTAGGTGAAAGGTCAGAATACTATGATACTGAAAGTAAGAGTAGACACTTTAACGTTAATGTTATAGCATCACTCGCACATACTCCAGTTCAGTATTCACCTAGACTAGATGACATGATGTCAGTCTTGAACCTATGTCGTTCAGATGATACTGGTGTAGAAATGCAAACACCTATTAATCAGTTTGGTTCTACACCTGAAAGAAGACCATCAGACCAAGGAAAGATTTTCTCTTCATATACTCAAGAAGATGAAATCCTTGTGTTGGAAGATGGATATAAGATTTTACTTGAAGAACATGTACATCACTTGAGATTCGAACCTGATAAAGATGCAAATGTAAAAGGTACGGAAGGTGATAGAATGTTATTAGAGAATGATGATATTGCAACACTCGAAACTGCAACAATTGATATGGAAACACATTACTTTGTTACAGAACGTTCAATCGACTTGTTCAATAACGAAATATATACAGAAGATTGGAATAGGATTATAATGGAAGATGGTAGTACATTAGTCCATGAACAATCTTCTATGAATAATACAAGTACGTTTGTACCGTTAGGTCACACTTTACGTACACTAAATATTATTCAGAATCAGAGAACATATGATATCGCTTATTATCTGAAAGACGAAACAGATGATGACGATTTCATATTAGAAGATGGTAATGGGAACATCCTCAGTGAAGAATCCAATTCAGAAGGCCTTAGGGTTTATGACTTTGACAATTACTTACCGAAGATGGTAATACCTGATTTTCCACTTCATGAAAGAAAAAGAACAAATATTGCATTTAGTACCTATGTAAAGTCTGCATAGGTTTATAAATAGTATATAAATATCTTAGGAGATTTAAAATGGCAGCAATTATAACCGAAAAGTTTCGTGTCCACAATGCGAAACAATTCAAAGAGGACTTTGACGAGCCAGCATCGTCAACGTATATTTTTATAGGTCGTTCATTCGACTGGACGAATGAGAATTCACCCCCTTCACCTGCAAACTCAGTAGGAGAAGAGGTAGATGCATATTCAGACATGGTCGCATTGAAGAAGGTTGCACCTTCTGACGTGTCACATGGTCTTGTAAGAAGAAACTGGTCAACAAATACTTCATACGATGAATATCAACATGACATCTCATCATCTAATCCAGGCGTAGCATCAGGTGCTACTAATCTGTACGATTCAACTTTCTATGTAATCACTGATGAATATCATGTTTACAAATGTATTAGAACTGGTAGAGATTCTAGTGGTGCAGTAGTTAATTCAACTGTTAAACCTACAGGTACAAGTCCAACTGCATTAGTTGAAACTTCAGATACAGGTGCCGCTACTGGTAGAGGGTATCTTTGGAAATATATGTTCTCAGTCTCCGCTTCAGATACAATTAAATTCGTAACAAACGATTTCATCCCTGTTAAGACACTTGGTGCTCAAACAGAGATAGATGGTGCAACTGGAATTGGCTCTGCTGCCGCTGATGACGGTTCATCTCAATGGGACGTAGAAAACCAAGCAGTTGATGGTGCTGTGCATCACATTGTGGTAACTGCAGGTGGTTCAGGTTACACTGACGGTGATTACACTAGTGTTCCTATCCTAGGTGACGGACAAAACGGTGTATGTACTGTACACATTAGTGGTGGTGCTGTAACTCATGTTACTGTAACAACTGCTGGTTCAGGTTACAAACGTGCATCAATCGATATTCAAAGTATTTCAGGTATCGGTTCAGGTACTAATGCGGCTGCAAAAGTAATCATTTCTCCATTAATCGGACATGGTGCAGATGCAATCACAGAACTAGGTGGAAACTATATCATCGTAAACTCAAGATTAGAGTTTAACGAAGGTGGTGGTGATTTCCCAACAGATAACGATTTCAGAAGAATTGGTCTAATCCAAGACCCATTTAATTTAGGAACAACAACTGTTTCACAAAGTTCTTCTTTGACTTCATACAACCAATTGGTCGCATCATCAGTTGCAAACATTAACGTAGATGACACTATCATGAGTGCTCAATCTAACGGTGCTTCTGTTGCAGTATCAAGAGTTGTATCAGTTGATTCTGAGAATAACATTGTGAAACATATTCCTATTGCAAACTCAGGTGGTCAATATGTAGACTTTGTAAACAGTTCTACAATTTATGTTGGTGGTACAAACGTTGCAACTATTGGTGCAAGTGGTATCAGTACAGTCCATCCTGAGATTGAGAGATACAGTGGTAATGTACTGTACATTGAAAACAGAGGTGCAGTAACACGTGCCGCTGACCAAATCGAAGATATTAAACTTATCATCGAGATGTAATTTCAACCCCATTTTGGGGTTAGATAAATAATTTAAAAGAGATAGGATATGCCAGAGAAAACCGATTTAAACATATCACCCTACTACGATGACTTTGATGAGTCAAAGAACTTTCACAAAGTTCTGTATAGGGCAGGTAGACCTCTTCAAGCAAGAGAGTTAACACAATCACAGTCAATATTACAAAACCAAATCGAAAGGTTTGGTAATCATGTATTTAAAAATGGCTCGATTGTTGAAGGTGTTCGAACAGATGTAGACCTAGAACTCTACTACGTTAAAGTAGATACGCAAAATCCAAACACATTAGGTGATACGGATACAGAAACATATAGAGAATCTTCTGTAGGAAAATTATTCAGAGGTAAGACTTCAGGTGTAGTTGCAAAATTAGTTAATTCATCTGCAAAGACAACAGATGATGAACTTACACTTTTTGTTAAGTACAAATCTTCAGGTGATGCAAACGAATACAAATTTAAACCCTCAGAAGAATTAGAAGAAGTTGAAGAAAACGCAGCTGGTGTTATTTCTGCAGTAACAACAAATAACAATTATTTTAAAGTCCTCGCAGAAGATAAGACTCCTTTAGGGTTAGGTTCTGCAGTAAGTTTAGAAGAAGGTGTTGTTTATGTCAGAGGTTTCTTTGTTAAAGTCCCTGCACAAAGTATCATCTTAGAAAAGTATACCACAAAACCAACATACAGAGTTGGTTTAGATATCAAAGAAGAATTGGTATCAAATGCAGAGGACTCATCATTACAAGACAACGCAACTGGTACCAGTAATCAGAACGCTGCTGGTGCAGACAGATTTAAAGTTTCACTAACACTTGCTAAATATCCTGTCGATTCAGACCTATCCACAAACTTTGTAGAACTAGTCAGAGTAGAAGCAGGTAACATTGCAAGACAAGTTGAAAATCCAATGTACAATGTTCTCGAGCAGTCACTTGCAAGAAGAACAGGTGATGCAAACGGAGATTTTGTACTAAAGAATTTTGATTATGAATTAAAAGAACACTTAAATGATACCACAAACAATGGTATGTTCCTAGAAAGAAATGGTGGAGATGCGAATAAGTTTGTAATGCAAATGTCACCTGGCAAAGGTTACGTACAAGGTTTTGAGGTTGCAAAAACAGGTTCAGAAACAGTTCCTATTAAAAAGGCAAGGTCAACTAAAACTGCAAACAATGTAAGAACACCTGTTAGATTAGGTAACAGAATTAGAATTACCAATGTTCATGGTTTACCTGAAATTAATAAAGGTATTGATAGTTCAAATATTACACCACATAAAGTCGCAAAACTATGGAGTGTTAATATTGATGATATGTCAACAGACAATCATGCAAGTAACGGGCCAAGGTATTCTGATAGAGAACCTTTAATTACAGACAACAACTCACCTGAAAATATTGGTTTCTGTAGAATCAGAGATATAGAACACTTTACAGGTTCATCAACTTCAGGTGAATACAACGAAGACACTGTTAACTATGACTTGTCTGCATTCGACCTTAAGATGTTCACTAAGATATCCTACTCAGGACATAGTGGTACTGCAGTTCAGGGAGATAAGATTACTGGTTCAGCAACTGGTTCAACTGCTATCGTTGCATATGATAATAATTCAGATGCATTATATGTCCATGACGTAACAGGTGGATTTAATACAAATGATGCGATTTCATCAGTCGGTAAAGGTAACTTCTCAATGACTGCTAATCAAAACACGGCAGTATATAAATGGAATTTTGAACAGGCTGGTGGTATTACACAGGCACCTACAAACAGTTCAACACAACACTTTAATGCGAACATTAAGAAAGACCAGTCTTTCACACTAACAGGTAGTATCTCATTACAACACCCTGGCTCAGGAGATAACGTAACAGGTATTGGTACTCTTTTTGCAAGAGAAATGAGTATAGGTGATATATTCGAACATCCAAATGATGGACAACAGTTGATTGTTGAATCCATTACTAGTGATACTGCAATGAAAGTTAGAGATGCTAGTGGAAGTATCACATCAAGCAATACATCAACAGGTGGAACATTTACAAACTCTCAGGTGCGTAGATTTAGGTCTCAAATACATGACCAAAATCAGACTGTAAGTTTATACGCATTCCCAAGAGATTTCATTAAAGAACATTCATGTGATAGAATTAGAGTCAAGAGACAAACAATTAAAACAATCAGTGCGAGTGGTGATGTAACTATCGCACAAACAGAAGGTGAATTCGAAGCACAAAATACAGACAACTTCTCTATTGCAGTAATAGACGTTGATGCAGCTGCTTCACCTACTTTCAATAACGGTGATGTTTTAGACATCGAACAATTTAAAGATTCTACACCAACTGCAAATGGTAGTGGTGAGAGTATCACACTAAGTGGATTTGGAGCTGCAAACGAGGATGTGTCATTAATAATCACATACTCAATGTTAATCGACAATCCATCTAGAAGAGATAAAACAATATACAGAGGACGTGCATTAAAGGTAACAGGAAATAGAAATGCCTCTTCTGCATATACTGGTGTATATGGTTCTGCATTACAAGATAAAGACATAACATTAGGTGTTGCTGACGTTCATAAAATTCATGCAATCTATGAGGGTGTAGATGGTACACCTCAAGCACCTAACTCAACACTAGGTTCTGAAACTGGTTTGTTCCAATTACATGAAGAGATAAGAGGACAAACTTCAGATGCACGTGCAATACTAATTGACTACAATTCAGGCTCTACTTCATATTATTATATGCTTTCAGGTCGATTCCAAGAAAACGAAGTGGTAATTGGTCAGACAACTGCATCGCAAGGAACACTTTCAAATGTTAAACAGGGTTCCCCTAATATTATAGATAGGTTTGAATTTGATGACGGTCAGAGAGATGGGTATTACGATATTTCTAAATTGGTTAGAAAACAAGGTCGTCCTGCACCATCAAATCCAATCGTAATTATATTTGATTACTTCTCACATTCAAGTGGTGATTTCTTTGATGTAAATTCATATAGTGTACCTTATGAAGACATTCCAGTCTATTCTGCAAACAGAATAGATTTACAAGGATTCGAACCTGATGGTACATATGAGTTATCTGATGTTGTAGATTTTAGACCAGTTGTTGGTCAATTGTACGATGTGGATTTAACTACGACTGTTAACATGACAAGTATTAGTGATATCAGTACTGCAATTGAATACTCACCTCTTTCATATGAAAACGGAAGAAGTTTTTCATCATCTAGAGATAAAGCAGAAACAAACACTGGAACTAATTACACAACAAATCCATCACAAACTGGTGCTCCTCTGAACGGTTCAAATGTTCAGGGTGATTTAACATTCTATGTACCAAGAATTGATAAACTATTCTTACATAAGTCTGGCAAATTCCAAATTATTAACGGTACACCTGCACTCACACCTCTTCCGCCTAAAGGTTTAGATGGTGGGATGGAACTATTTACATTACACATACCTGCTTATACAAAAAAACCTTCTGATGTTCGTGTAGTACCAAAAGACCACAAAAGATATACAATGCGAGATATCGGTGGAATAGAGAGAAGACTATACAACTTAGAGTCAGTCACAACACTATCTCTCTTAGAGAGTAGTGCAAGGTCAACTCAAATTTTAGATGCAGATGGATTTGATAAATTCAAATCAGGGTTCTTAGTAGATAACTTTAGGACTCACTTAAGTGGTGATATTCTTCATCCTGATTACAATTGTGCAATGGATAATGTAAAAGGTCACATGAGACCTATGACCATGACTCATACATGGGATTTAAAATTAAAAAGTGGCTTTGGAACAAACTTTAAACAAACAGGTGATTTAATTACACTTGATTACACTGAAGCAAAATTTCATGAGACAACAGCTGCATCTCGTTCTATAAATGTAAACCCCTTCAAAATTAATACATTTATCGGTAATTGTACACTGAGTCCTGATGTAGATACAAGACGAAGTGAAACTATTAATACAAGAAATAATTGGCTTGCAGTACAATCCAACGAACAGGCAGTTAATAATGAATTATCTAGACTTAGACAGAATGGGGTAGGAACCATTTATAATGAATGGGAAAGGTCTTGGGGTGGAGAAGATACGGAAAGAGTTGTAGAAACTCAACCACTTGCACAAACACAAGGTTCATGGACTGGTTCAGCAGAACAGGGTGGTGTTTGGAATCCTGGCATTGAAATAACTAGAGATATTACGGAGACAGTCGAAGGTCAAACAAGAAGAGGTGTTACGTTTGGTTCAACGGTATTCGAAACTAGAAACGAGAATAATAGGGTCACATCACTTCAGTTACAACGTAAGATGCGAAGAGAGAGAGTTGACATTGACGTAAGTGGATTAAAACCTAATACATTCCATTATGTTTTCTTTGATGATGTGGATGTAAAACGATTCTGTAGGGCAAATCAAACTCAATTTTCAGGAGAAAGTACACCTACGACTGCATATAATAAACAGTTGAAAACCAATTCGAGAGGAGAATTGAAGGCCACTTTCCATATACCAAATTCAGGGGAAGATTTCTTTACAGTTGGTACGAAGACATTAAAAGTCACTTCGTCTAAGTATAATCAATCTAATCCTGCATCACATGCTCAGGCAGATTACACTGCGATTGGTCTAATTACAAACGTAACACGTGACATACAGACAACAAGACATGCAAGAATAACACGTAATGCAACTCCATTAGGTTATCGAGAAATTACTACAAGAGGTGAGAGAATCAATGCAACATTGTCTGATTCAGAACCAACTGGAAATCCGTTTGATGATTTAGAAGGAAAGATTGATGACCTAGAATCACAACTTGGTGAAATGCAAGGTCAACTAGATGCATCTATGTTGCCTGATGATATGGATGACACTGATGTTTTTGATTTTGGTGATTTCCCTTGGAACGCAGAGGATTGGGATTTTGGTGATATCGGTGGCGGTTTATATTTTGACCCACTTGCACAATCTTTCGAAGTGCCCACAACAACAGGTGGTGGTGTATTCATAACAAGTGTAGAATTATACTTTAGAACTAAAGACGTTGCAGCCCCAGTAAACTTTGAAATTAGAACTATGTCAAATGGATATCCAACAACGGATATACTTCCATTATCTGATGTTGTAAAAAATCCTGAAGATGTTAATGTTTCAGAGGATGCAAGTGTTAAAACAACATTTACATTCAAATCACCTATCTTCTTACAAGATGGAAGAGAATATTGTTTTGTAACTTATTCTTCTGCAGATACTTATGAAGTATGGTATGCAAAAGGTGGAGATAAAGATATCAGAACTGGTAACGAAATTGGCGCTCCTGCTGACTTCATGGGTACTATGTTTGTATCACAAAATAGTGCAACATGGAATGCAAGACAAGAAGATGATATTAAATTCAAAATTAATAAGGCAAAATTCAAAGTATCACAGGGTGCAAGTTTCACATTAGAAAATGCTCCACTTCCATGGTATGGTGTTGAACAGGATGAAGATGGAAACGTTTTAACAGGTGATGAAGACTTACACATTAAAGATAATCCAATCAGTACTGTCGCAGGGTCAAATGCAATTACAGTAGACCATTACATGCATGGACATTATCACACTTCATCCAATGTTCAAATAACAGGAGTAGAAGGTGATAGAGTTGGTGGTGTTTACAGAATATCATCGCCTACTGTAACAGGTACACTTCCTGCAGATGGTACTTACACAATAAAACATGGAGATGCAGTTGCATCATCAGGTAACACTTCTATGACTGCAGTTGATTCATCTAATGTTACATCAGATGGTGATACAACTTCAAGTGGTGTTGCATTTGAAATAACTGTAATTACAACATCAGGTGTTTCAAGTATATCACAATGTAAAATCAAACAGGCTGGTAGTGATTTCTCAGTTGATGATGTTATTACTGCAACAGTTGGTAGTGCATTTAGTTTCAGTGTAACTGTAGAAGGTATCGGAGATACTCTAGGTGGTATTCCAATTCGTGCAATTAACACTTCAACAAATGCTGATGAAGCACATAAATCAATTGGGTCAGACTTTACAATAGATACATTCACAGTCACACCTAACTTTAGTGCAAAGGCAACTGCTGACGATGTTACTGCGAATGGAGACATCACTGCAGTGGGACAAAATCTATTCCCTGATTACGTTCCTAACTATGTTGCAACTGATACTACAACAGGTGGTGGAAGAACAGTACAATCATCTAAAAACTTCTACTATGATGGAATACGTCCTAACGTTAGAACTATACAACCTGAAAATTGTTCAATGTTCATAAATGTTCAGGGTACTTCAATGCATTCACCTGAAGGCTTTATTGATGGAACAGTTTACACACTCAGAACAAGTGGTGATAATATTGTATTAGATGAAAATGCATATTTCGACAGACCTAGTATTGTTGCATCACGTGTCAACGAACAAAATGAAATGTCAGGTTCTACTTCATTTGAAATGGACTTTGTTATATTCTCATCAAATGAAAACTTATCACCTGTAATCGATACAGTAAGTATGAATGTTATGGGATTTGGTAACAGACTAAATGGTATGGTTGCAGATAACTTCGAACCATCAGGATTTAGTGAATCAATACCTGTATCAGTTGAACCTGATGGAGAATCAAACGTACACTGTTACTTAACTAAAAAGATTAACTTAAAAACTCCTGCAACAGGAATTAGAGTGAACTATGATGCATTGAGACATCCTGGCACAGACTTGAAAGTATTGTATAAGGTAGTTGGAACTGATAATGCTACACCAGTAGATGATATCGGATACGAGTTCTTTAATACGACAGGTGCGCCAGATAAAGTGGTCGATGCAGACAGTAAAAACTTTAAAGAGTATGAATACAATGTTTCAGACTTACCTGAGTTCAGTTCATTAATTATTAAAATTGTAGGACAAGGATACAATACTTCTAAACCACCAGTTTTATCTGCACTTAGAGTTATTGCAACAACATAATGGGAACTAAAGTAGAAGGACATCAGTATTTAGAAAGGGATGAAGATAGTAATGCTATCATCAATACAAATCTTGAAGCATGGCAGTTGTCCAAAATGAGGAAAGAAAGATTTAAAAGACAGGCAGATGAAATAAATACACTTAAAGATGAGGTTTCTGAAATCAAATCTTTATTGCATGATATAGTAGAGAAATTACATGGCTAGAACAGTAGACAATCATAGTACCTTAGAAGACTGGAGACGTAAGTATAACGAACTTGCGAATGATGTCGGTGATAAAAGTGGTTTAAGAACAAACAACACTTCAACTATCATCGATGCACTTAATAGTCTTGAAGACAAATCATTTTTCTTACAAGAATATATTTACACTGGTTCTGACGGTTCCAATAGTAACACTAGATTTACTGGTGCTGATAACTTTGGTAATAGTCTAAAATTTGTTGCAAACAGAATTCAAGTATTTAAAAATGGTGAACACTTATTCGAAGGTAACGATTACTCTTTAGGTAATGTTCAAGGTGATGGAACATATAACAGAATTGACCTAGTGTCAAGTGCAGCTAACTCAGATAAAATTGTCATCTATTCATTCACTGGTTCTTACCTAGGATTTACTGGTCAGGGTAGTGCATCTGTAGGTTACTTTTCTGAAACTGCTGCTAATACAATCTATAATACAAATGACAACGGATTAATCTTCAATGGTGATGGTGCAACAAAGACAGTTACATTAACTACAACTGCACCAATAGAATTTGATGGTGAAGTATACTTCCAAAATCATATCAACTTACCAAGTGGTACGCTAGTCAAAGGTGACATCCAAGGTGATGTTACAGGAACAGTGTCAAGTGTTTCTAATCATGATATCAGTGGATTAGGAAACGTAGATGCTTCATCTCCAGGCAATGGTCAGATGTTAATCTATAACACTTCTACTTCTAAGTGGGAGTCTGCTGATGCACCTGCAAACTATACAGATGAACAGGCACAAGATGCAGTTGCAACTGCAATTGCAGCTGGTACACATACTAATATCACTGTATCTTATGATGATGCGAATAACACTATATCGTTTACAGGTTCAAATTCAGTAACAGGTGGAGATGGTCTAGACCTTACAGGGACAACTATGAGTGTCAACACTTCTAATGGAATTAAAACTGATAGTGATAACGTAGTGTTAGATTACGAAACAGTCAGTTCTGCACCTTCAAGTGTAGGAAGTACTGCAAGTGGACACTTATGGTTTGTGATATGATATGGCTGATGAAATCTATATAAACACTGGGACGAGTTTTCAACAACCTTACCAAGGTCAAGCAGTAGTAAACGCACAAAGTCCTGAAACAAAGAGAACCCCTGCACGTACTCCTGCGAATGCGAGACAACCGAATACGTATCAACATAGACAGCCTGGTACATATAGAAACCCTGTATCTGCTCAAGAACCAAACATTAGGAATGCACAACAACCTTTTACATATAATTTAAGGTCACCGTTTACCTATCAACATAGGTCACCGTTCACATATCAGGCAACTGGTGCATCACCGTATATTGCGAATGGTCAAAATCCGTTTACATATCAGAACCCAACTAATAAACAAAGTCCATACATTGCGAATGCAAGACAGCCTGGAACGTATCGAAACCCAACAAGTAAACAAAGTCCTTATATTGCAAACGCACAACAACCGTATCCTTATATTGCAAACGCAAGACAACCTGTAATCTACAACTATCGTCAACCTGCTAGTTATAACTATAGGTCACCGTTTTCATATCAAGTTTCATATAGAGCACCAGTAATAGGAACACAACCTGTCATTGCAAGACAACCTGCAAATTACACATATCAGGCAATGGAAGAGGGTTGGGGGCCTGCTGCTGGGAGTTATTGGGATACAAACAGTAGTATTGTAAGTTCAGTTTACGGGCCTACAGCATTTGCACAAATGTATTTTATGTTAGATACTTCTAATGATAGAGTAATAGTCAAATGGTCAGGTGGTACTTCAGCTGCAATGCAAACTGTTTATACTGATTATATTGGATATCTAAGTCCAGTTACAGACAGTTCAACTTTTCAATGTAGATACAATGTAACGTCTCAAGCATGTAGTGGTAAAGACTGTAGTTCAGGTTATTGTTACAGTGCGACAGGGCCATTACCAACTAACAATAGTCTTAATTCAGGTACATACTATAGTATTCCTGCATCGCCAGGCGCAAGACAATTCTTTTGGAAGGCATGTACAACACCAAACGGAAACAATCCTAATGGTACAACCATGGTTACTGCACTGGGTATAAGTTTTGATGTAAGAGCAACGGTAGGTTCTGCAACATACGTGACATCATATAGTCATGGTAGTTTGTCATTATCTTCCACATTCGGAACACAATCGGAGTTATAAGATATGGCACAGAATCAAATCCCAGGCACATATCAGGTAACTTACCAACACCAACAACCGTTCTCATACAGGGCATCAGTACAGGCGATTGCGCCTGGGCAACAACCTACAATTAAGAACTATCAGACACCTATTGCGAATGTAAATAAACAATCACCTTTTACATACAATGCGACTGGTCGTTCACCGTTTACATATCAGGCAAGACAACCTGTTATCTATAGAAACCCTACAAACTATCAGACACCGTTCACGTATCAACATAGACAACCAGTTATCTATAGAAACCCTTCGAATGCGAGACAACCATTTACGTATCAGGCACAACAACCTTATCCGTATATTGCAAACGCACAAGAACCTAACATTAGAGATGCACAAGAACCTAATATTGTTCAGGGAAGAAACCCTTCAACCTATCAACATAGGTCACCGTTTACATATAGGAATCCAGTAAACTCTCAAACACCTTATATTGCAAATAGTCAATCACCGTTCACGTATCAGATTACGTATCAGACTACATACACAATGAGGTCACCTTTCACTTATCAGGTACCGTACTCAACTACTAGAACAGTCGGGCCAATCGCAAAAGTAAAAGGTGTGTATCTAAACGATAACGGTACATTGAGGAAATTAGACGAAATATACGTAAATAACCAAGGTACTGCAGAAAAAATACACCAATCAGTCCCAACTGCGAGGTTCTCTAAGAACCCAAGTAACACTCAGGTATAAATAGTTATATGGCAATAATTGCAAATTTATACATAGACCAAGGAACAGACTTCAGTGTAACAGTTGATGTAACTGATTCAGCAGGTGATGTTTTAAACCTATCAGGTTATTCTGCATCTGCACAAATTAGAAAAACATATGCATCATCAACTGTGGCTGCATCATTCGGTACTACTATTTCAGAGGCTGCAGGTCAAGTGACACTAACACTTACTGACACTGTAACTGCAGGAATAGAGGCAGGTAGATATGTTTATGATTTACAAATCACTAGTGGTGCAGGTAATAAGACAAGAGTTATTGAAGGTCAGGCAATTGTAACGCCAGGCGTAACTAGGAGTTAATTATGGCAAACATTAAAGGAACATTAAACAGAGCAACAGGTTCAGTAGGTGCTAGAATTGCAGGGTCAACTAACATCCGTGCAAAACAAGTTGCAATCGGTAATTCATCTAGTAATGTAAACCTTTCTGCAAAATCAATTCAAGAACTTGCAGACGTTGATGCAACTGAAACAGATGACGGACTTCTTCAGTACGATGCTGGGTCTGACAAATGGACAACCACCACATCTATTGATGGTGGAACATTCTAATCGTATAAATACTTAAACAAATCAAGGTGTCATTCAGTGAGACACGACCCACATAGTGAGTGGACTGTATATATGATGTTCTTCTAGGGATAGTGAACTAGAAAATAAGCTTATTTAATTAATTAAAATTTCATTTTAGAGGAAAAAAGAAATGGCAACAGTAATTCAAATCAAAAGAAGTACTGGCTCTTCTGCGCCTACAGTATCAGATTTATCGGAAGGTGAATTAGCATACGTACAGGACAGAAGTGGTTCAGGTGCGAGTGCAAAACTTTTTATTGAATCTGTTGACTCTGATAACTCTACTCCATTAATCCATGCGATTGGTGGTAAATACTATACAGATATTCTTGCAGGTTCAACGGCAACTCCTGCCAACTTTAAAGTTGGTAATGGTGCCACTGCTGGTGCATCTTTATCGTTATTAGAAGATTCAGACAACGGTTCAAATTTTGTAGCACTTAAAGCTCCTGATTCAGTTGCTTCTAACGTAACTTTCACACTGCCTGGCGCAGATGGAAGTGCGAACCAAGTTTTGGGTACAGACGGAAGTGGAACACTTTCTTTCTTATCTACAACTTCAACACTTGCTGGTGCGACAGACTCAGATATCTCTAACCCTGCATCAGGACATATTCTTGTCCATGACGGTTCAGATTCATTTGACAACGTAGCAATCAGTGGTGACATTTCACTTGCATCAAGTGGTGCAGTGACAATCGCAAACTCTGCTGTTGAAACAGCTATGATTGCAGATAGTAATGTTACTATCGGTAAGATTGACTTCTTAGTTGACGAAGATGACATGTCTTCTGACTCTGCAGTCAAAGTACCTTCACAGCAATCAGTTAAAGCATATGTTGACTCTCAAGTAACAGCGCAAGACCTAGACGTTGCTGCTGACTCAGGAACAGGTGCAGTTGATTTAGATTCACAATCTATCACTTTCACAGGTGGTACAGGTGTGACTACTTCTGCAGCTAACCAAGCAGTTACTTTCGCAATCGGTCAGTCCGTTGGTACAACAGACAACGTAACATTCAACAACGTAGACGTTGATGGTACACTGACTTCAGACGATATTACATCAACAAATATCGCTGCTTCAGGTAACTTAACAGTTTCAGGCAACTTGACTGTTAATGGTACTACAACTACAGTTAATTCAACAACTGTACAAATTGATGACCCAATTTTTGAAATTGGTGAATCATCTTCAGACGATAACCTAGATAGAGGTATTAAATTCCTATGGCATAATGGTTCAGCTGCTAAAGTCGGATTCTTTGGTATGGACGATTCAACAGGGAAATTTACTTTTATCCAAGATGCGACAGATACATCTTCAGTCTTCTCAGGAAGTGCTGGTAACGTTGCATTCGGTGGTATCGAAGGTACAGGACTTGCATTATCAGGTTCTATAACATCTATTGACGGTTCTGCTCCAACTGCAGGTCAATTGATGATTGGTCACGGAACAAACGGTGACTTCGCTGCTGGTACATTAACAGCTGGTGAAGGTATCGATGTTACTAACGCTGACGGTTCAATCACAATTGCTGCTGAAACTGGAACAGGTTCAAACCTTGGTGTGGTCATTGTGGCTGCAGGTGAAGGTATGGATGCAACCTACTCAGGTGGAACAGTAACAGTTGCTGGTGAAGATGCAACAACCTCAAATAAAGGTATTGCTTCTTTCTCATCAGATAACTTCACTGTATCATCAGGTGCCGTAACCGTTACTGCTATAGATGGCGGAACATTTTAATAACGTTTAATTGTCTATAACAGGAGTAACACATGGCAACAGTAATTCAATTCAAGAGGAGTTCAACTCAGAATTCTGTACCAGCAATTAGTGATTTAGCATTAGGTGAGATAGGTATCAATACCTATCATGGTAGAGTTTACACTGAGAAGAATGATGGTTCTGCTTCTATTGTTGAGGTAGGGTCAAATCCTGCATCATTGACTGTTAACGATGCGTACTCTTTTCCAACAAGTGATGGTAGTTCAAACCAAGTTCTTGGAACTAACGGTTCAGGAACTTTAAGTTTTAGAGACCAACCTTCTTCAGGTATTACAATATTCACATATACTATTACATCTACTCTAACTTCAATAACAGGTGCAGATGATAATAGTGCAACACTTTCCTACACAGCAGGGTCGGAACAAGTGTATATTAACGGTGTGAAATTAGTAAGTGGTTCTGACTATACTGCGACAAGTAGTTCAGTCATTACACTTGAAGAAAATGCATTAAGTGGTGACGTAGTTGAAGTGGTAGCAATCACATCAGCTGCAAACCTAGTTCAAGGTTTTTTTACTGCGAACACATTTACTGCAACAACCTCTGACCAAGTACTATCATCAAATGCAGTTGCGAACAAGTCGATTAAATATGTAATTAGTGCAACACATGCTTCGGCAGGAACACATGCCGCTGAGGTGTTGTTAATCAACGATGGTACGAATGCATACTTCATCCAATATGGTGATGTGTATTCCAATGCCAGTTTGTTTACACTGAGTTCAGATGTTAATTCAGGTAATATGAGACTTCTCATTACACCTGCTAACACTAATACTACAGTGGATACATTCCAAATTAGACATTCATAGGAGGACTGAGTAATGGCTAAAACAAGAGCATTTCAAGTCGCAGAACTTATTCGAGTATTCAACTATGATACAACTAATGATGAGATTGTAACAGAGAAGAAAACTAAAGACAAAAACTCAAAGAGGGATTCTGCAACTAAAACTGCAACCACTGAGTTTAGTCTTGACACTTTCGCACATGCAGACTTTAGGGCTGCAAGGTATATCGTTGCAATGTCAAGAGGGAGTGATTTCCACTCAACTGAAATCGTGCTAGTTCACGATGGAAGTGCAGTGACTATGACTCAATACGGTACATTAAAATCCGCTTCATTGGCAACTTTCGATGCAGATATTAGTGGAAGTGATGTTAGATTAAGGTGTACACCTGCATCTGCAACTTCTACAAAAATCGATTTCGATAGAACAGTAGTTGACGCTTAATTAACAGTGCAGACTTTTTAAGGGGAACTTCGGTTCCCCTTTCTTTAGCGTACTTAAAAATATTATAAATAGTAGTATGGCTACGAAATCAAAATTATTAGCGGACTTAGGACTCTCGACTAGTGGTGATTTGACGGTTGATGGTAACACTACCATTACAGGTAATTTAACAGTTAACGGAACCACGGTAACAGTCAACTCTACTACAACTTCAGTCGAAGACAGTCTTTTAGAACTTGCAAATCAAAACACATCATCAGACACTATTGACATAGGTCTGTATGGAAACTATGATGACGGTCTATCAGATGGAGGTGCAACTGAATATACAGGATTATTCAGAGATGCATCAGATTCGACTTGGAAACTATTTGATGGTCTAGAAACAGAACCATCCACAACAGTTAACACTTCAGGAACAGGATACGCAAAAGCAGCTTTAGAAGTTGGTGACCTAAGTGCAACAACACTTAATGTTACCAATAGTATTACAGGTGCTAGTATTGCATATCCCACATCAGACGGAACAAATGGACAGGTATTAACAACAAATGGAAGTGGTACACTATCATTCCAAGATGCAGGTTCAGGATTAACAGAAGGAAGTGTCACGACAACTTCCACAAGTGAAACTGATTTAGATTCATACTCGGCTTCAACGTATCGTTCTGTTAAATATACTATATCGATTTCGGATTCTACTGCAGGTGATTACCAAATGTGCGAAGTCAATGTATTACACGATGGTAGTAATGCATTCTTCTCTCAATATGGAACACTACTTGCAGGAACTACAAGTGAACTTGTAACATTCTCAGTTGCGATAGAAAGTGGGAACGTAAAATTAAAAATCACCCCTGCTTCAACTAATTCAACTGTATTTAAGTTCAAAAAAATTGAAATAGGTGTTTAGTTAGAAGGTCTTCTTTCATAAATACTTACAAGAAAACCACATTTTACGTAAAATAGGACACATTCATGGCTACGAAAAACACATTTGTAATTGAATACGGATTAACGGTTGGTTCCACAGAAATTATCAATTCATCAGGTAAGTTGCAGGCTTCTGCAATCTCAGAGTTAGATACCGATAACCTTTCAGAGGGCTCAAGTAATCTGTATTTTTCAACATCAAGAGTAGATACGCATTTATCAAATGCATCTGCTTCCAAAACTCTTGCGAATGTTCAAATTGATGGAGGAACATTATAATGGCAGGGGAAAAGAATTTTAATATCAAGAACGGTTTATCCGTTGGTGGTGTAGAGGTAATTAACTCTTCAGGTGACTTAGTCGCAGGTGGAGTTGGAACTGCAGTTAACGAGGCAATCGCAGATAAAATCGGTAGTATTTTAAGTGCGACTGGTGGTGCAACTGCAACATACGATGACAGTGCAGATACAATTGTCATTAACGTACCAATCACTGATGAAGATGATATGTCTTCAAACAGTGCAACTGCAATACCTTCACAACAATCAGTTAAGGCATATGTAGATTCACAAATCTTAACAAAAGATAACACTGATGAAATTACTGAAGGTTCTACGAACCTCTATCATACAACAGAAAGAGTTCAGGATGTAGTTGGTGCATTTGTTTCAGGTTCAGGTTCAACATCTGTAACTTATGACGATGCAGCTGGTACATTAACCATTTCATCAACTGGTAAAACCGAAGAAGAGATTCAAGATATCGTTGGTGCTCAGTTAGTAACTAACGGTTCACATACAAACATCACTGCATCTTATGATGACTCAGGTGATGGTGCAGTTGATTTATCAATCACTGATGCCGCTATCAGAGGAAAAGTTTCAGTAACAGATGCAGGTGGAGACGGTTCACTTGCATACGATAACGGAAGTGGTGTAATCACATACACAGGGCCTAGTGCATCAGAAGTAAGAGCTCATATCACTGCTGGAACTGGTGTTGGAATCAGTTCAGGTCAAGTCAGTATTGGTCAGGCAGTTGGAACTTCAGATAAACCTTCATTTGCAGGTGTAACACTTACTGCAGATTCAGATGTAACAGGTCATATCATACCAACTGCAGATGATACATACGATTTAGGTTCATCTTCAAAACAATGGAGAGACGTGTATGTTGGGCCAGGTTCATTATATGTTAATGGTCAAAAAGTATTAGAAGATAGTTCAGGAACAATTACCGTTTCTGCAGACGATAACCAAAATGTTAGTGTCCAAACAGGTGGTTCAGGTGATGTAGAATTAGACCCAACAGGTTCAGGTAGTATCCAATTAAAAGGCCCTATCTCAGTACAGGCAGGTAACAACATTGGTTCTTCAGACGGAAATGCAATTTCATTTTCAAACTCAATTGATGTAGATGCAATCGAATCAAGGTCAACAAATACAAACCTAACATTAAGTGCAAACGGAACAGGTGTAGTTGCAGTTAGTGACTCAATGACAATCTCAGGTGATTTAACAGTTTCAGGTACTACAACAACTGTAAACTCAGAAACAATTAACCTTGCAGATAACATCATTGCATTAAACAGTAACTTCACTTCAGGTTCACCTACAGAAGATACAGGTATTAGTGTCACTAGAGGTGGTTCTGCATCTAAGACTCTTATATGGGATGAATCAGAAGACAAGTGGTCAGTAGGTTCAGAAACTTTTGTTGCAGGAACATTTGAAGGTGCATTAACTGGTAACGTTACTGGTAACGTTTCAGGGTCTTCAGGTTCAACAACAGGTAACGCAGCTACTGCTACAGCACTTGCAACTGGAAGAACTATCAATGGAGTAACATTCGATGGTACTGCAAACATTACAACCTTAACTGCAGGAACAGGTGTTGCTGTATCAGGTACAGCAGTCTCAATCGGACAGGCAGTGTCAACATCATCAAACGTAGAATTTACACAAATAACTACAAACTACGCAAATAACAGTGGTGGTGTTGCAAGAAATGTATATCAATCAACTTCCGCTCCAACAGGTTCAGATGGTGCAGTTGGTGATTTGTGGATTTTATACTCTTAATAAATAAGAGTATATTTTAGAGGATTAAAGTTTAAATGGCATCAGGCAATCAGAGTGTAAAAACACCTACAGGTTGGAACGCAACCCAAGGTGCATGGGTAAAAACTGGTTCTACAACATGGAAAGCAGTAGACCAAATATACATTAAGACACCTACAGGGTGGAATAATGCATCAGGTCAAGAGGCAACACAACAACCATACCCATACATTGCGAATTCGCAAACTCCATACATTGCAAATGCACAACAACCTTATCCTTATATTGCAAATAGTCAAACACCGTATATTGCAAATGCGAGACAACCTGCAGAATATCAAAATCCAGTAAACGGACAAGAACCTAATATAAGGAACGCACAAACACCGTTCACGTATCAGGCGACAGGTCGTTCACCATTTACCTATCAACATAGGTCACCGTTCACGTACCAACACAGGTCACCGTTTACATATAACTTAAGGTCACCATTTACATATCAACATAGGTCACCATTTACATATCAGAATCCAGTAAATGCACAACAACCTACTATCAAGAACGCACAGTCACCGTTTACGTATGATGCGAGATATCCTGCAAATGCACAGTCACCATCTAATGGACAGACTCCATTTACATATAACGCAAGATATCCTGCAAATGCAAGACAACCAGTTGCATATAGGTCTCCTTTCACATATCGAGTACCTTACATTGCTAACGCAAGACAACCAGTTGCATTCAGGTCACCATTTACATATAGGGTACCTTACATTGCAAACGCAAGACAACCTAATACTTCACAACAACCATTTACATACCATAACAGGATTGTAAGAGTATACTTCTACGGCCCGAGTGGTGGAGGTTGCTTCAGTGCAGGAACAATGATATGGATGGGTGATGGAAACATGCAACCAATCGAAAACATTGTAATGGGAGATGTTGTATACGGATACAACATGGAAACTGGATTGAACGAAAGAGTTAATGTTGTTAGTGTTATGGAACCAAGAGATGACGTAGTCTATAATGTAACACTAGAGAATGGTGGATGGTTACACGTAACAGGTGGTCACCCATTCTATGTTGAAGGTCTTGGATGGAAAGTTATCAATATGGATGACTGGGATAAAGAAGTAGAAGCTGGTCATACACATGACAAAGAACAAGAAATCATCGGTGAGTTAGAAGTCGGTGATGCATTACATGACTCAAATGATAGTATCATAGGTCATGATTTACAAGAATCGATTATTGCAAGTATAGAAGAAGTTGGAACAGAAACAGTTTATCACTTCAGTGTTGATGGAGAACATCATAACTTCTATGCAAATAATTTACTGGTACATAACTTTAGTGAGAAATAGAGGAATAGGATAATGCCAACAGGTTTTTTCAGACAACCAAATATCGGAAATGCACGTAGTACGGTTTCTTCGCAGACTCCGTTTACGTACAATGCAAGATATCCTGCTAGTGCTCAGCAACCTGTAACTTATCAGTCTCCTTTCACATACAGTGCAAGGTATCCTGCTAACGCACAACAACCTGTAACTTATCAATCACCTTTTACATATCGTGTTCCATACATTGCGAATGCGAGACAACCTTTCACATATAGAAACCCATTTACGTATCGTGTTCCATACATTGCGAATGCGAGACAACCATTTACGTATAACTTCAGGTCACCGTTTACCTATAGAAACCCTGTAAATGGACAACAACCTAACATTAGGGATGCACAACAACCTACTATTGTAAATGGTCAAGAACCTAATATCAGGTCAGCACAAGAACCTAACATTAGGGATGCACAACAACCGTATCCTTATATTGCAAACGCAAGACAACCTTCTACGTACCAACATAGAAGTCCGTTTACATATAGAAATCCTTCGAACTCGCAGACACCGTTCACGTATCAGAACAGACAGCCTGGTACATATGCGAGACAAGGTCAAACACCTTTCACATACCAAAACAGACAGCCTGGAACGTATGCAACGCAAGGTAGAACTCCTGTCGCAAGATGGGATGGTGTATTGTCACAACAGTGGCCTGCAACACCTATTAGTTCTTAGTACTAAATACTAAAAACAGAATATATTATGAATCAATTTATAGACCTTAAATCCCTAGAACAAGCAAAGAAAGAATTAGAAGGACTAGAGTCTTTCGAAAATACTTTATTCCATCTTGGTGCATTTCAGATAGACGAAGATTACAAGTCTACAGATGCATATGCAATTCTCAAATATGTTTATGAGAATCATTGTCCACCCATGAAGTTAGTTAAGTGGGGGGAGTTTGAACAAGAACGTCAACAAGAAAAATGGGCAATGTTCAATGGTCTGAAAAACGAATCACCTTGTTATCATAAATTCTTACCACATGGTTACACTTGCAAGCCCGAAGGTCGCATGTATAAAGATTTTAATAATTCGGTCATTGCAGGTATGGACACTAAGAATGATAATGATGAGTGGATAGATTTAGAAGATTTATGTGAATGGGATGAAGACCACAATACTGACGGTACTGTAAGTGATGCAGAAAGACTATCACTTCATTCAATGTATTACCATAGTGCAAAGGCACACTGGTTAGTTCAAAGTATCAGAGAAGAGGGATTATGGGCACCAATACAAGGACAAGTTGTAGAGATTGCATCAAATAGATATCAACTAAGAATACATCCAGGCTCAGTCAGGTCAGGTGTCTTTGAAGAGATGGGTGACCCAAATATGGAATTATGTATTCTAGATAAGTATGATGCAATCACAGGCGGTAAAGTGTTAAGTGTCGATGAACTTCTTGAATATTGGAAAGAAAAACTTGATGCAAGAAAAGATGACTATAAAGATATGTCATCACATTACAATGTTTCGTTTACTTTGATTCAAGGTGCATTAGAGTATAACACTAATCTAATGAATGTGGGAGACTTTCGTCCAAAGGTTTACGAGTTTAATAAGAAAGTACACAAACTCAGTAAAGGTAAACCATTCAATATCTATATTGGATATGATAGTAGACACGGTAATCTCGCAGACATATCCAAACTATCAATCGAAGATGCAATCTTTAGAGGAACAGGTAATGGTCATCTAATAGACCAAATTAGATTTCAACCTGAAATCAAAATACTTGACATCGCAAAGATACCTGAGTATACTAGAGAGTACGCAAATCAATCAACAGAGTTTACATACAGTAGATTCTTAATCCCTTACCTAGAAAATTACGAAGGGTTTAGTATGTTCATAGATAATGATTTCCTTTTCAAGGGAAGTCTATTACCAATGTTCTATTATCTTAATCCTGATGATGCAGTTGCATGTATCCAATATCCACAATACAAACATGATGAAACTAAATTCAAGGGTGAAGTAAACATTGATTACCCAAGAAAACTATGGTCTTCATTGATGATATTTAATAACGGTCATGAGGATTGTAAAAAACTTACACCTGATGCAGTTAACACTTGGACAGGTAAACAACTACATCAATTTGAATGGACTGAGAAGATTAGTCCAATTCCTGAACGATATATATTTGTTGAGGGTTATGATGACCCTGAAGTGAAATGGGACTGGAATGGAATACATTACACTAGGGGTGGCCCTTGGGTAGAAGGTATGGATTGTGGTCACATAAATAATTTAGACTTATATTACAAGTGGAAAATAATGGCTTGACAATCCAACACTTTTAGTTTATAATGTATAGAGGTAATTTTTATGAAAAGTGAATTAGTTTACAGTGAAGACGGAGTTCTTCACATCACCAAACCAAACGGTTTAAGATATAGATTTGAAAACGTAGACCCACCTGAACTTGGTTTCCAGTATGATGTACTAGTGTACGCAGACTTAGAAGTCAAAGTTGAGAAGTGGGATGACGAAAGAAATTTCGAACAACAAGATACAATTACACTAACAGATGAAGAGAAAGATGCATGTGAATTGTATATCGAAAACTCAGAACCACCTATTGGTCATTCTTTAAACAGACAACACATTCAACAAATCAATGAAACATGTCATCAGTATATTGATGAAGTGATTATGCAATATGGCTTTGATTGTTTGAATGAAGTAGTGTATGCAGGAAGAGAAGGTTCTGCACATCCTAATCGTTCACTTGCAAGACGTGTAACTGAATATGCAGATGCAGTTTGGTGTTGTTTTGTGCAAGTCGAAGATGAGATTAATAACACTAGAGAAGATTTTTTGAAATCAGTAGAAGAATACTTAACACCTATTCCTACACCTTTAATGACTCCTGATTCGAGTCCACAACAGTTCCACGAAACAGATAATGTTATCTAATCTAGAGGTAGTCTACTTAGACGAACCCTTTAGTGTTTCAGAACTACCTTTAACAAAAGTCTACGTCTTTGATAATTATCTAAGTAAAGAGCTACATCATGCGATTGATGATGCATTTACTAGACAAAGTATATGGTCAAAGACAAATGAAGTCGGTGGAGATAATCCTACAGGATTACCCATGCACTCTTTTTGGGGTGGAAGTTTCTTAAGACATTATGGTAAAGAACATGATGTCGCAAATATGCATACCATTTTACCTCTATGGTTCAATAGAAAAATAGAAACTGATTTTTGTTTTCAGTGGACTAGATTTCAATACATGGGATTGAATTCTCAGACTCAAGGTCTTCATGGAACAACACATCAAGATTGTGATGATGATAATGAATGGAATCTATCGTTCTTATATTATTACAATAAGTTTTGGAATCCAAAATGGGGTGGTACTCTAAGATTTTATGATAGTCCTCAACAAGGTCTTCATGGAAGAGACGACCATATAAAAAATCATCAGATTGCATCAGTAGATTTTAAACCCAATCGATTATTAATGTTTGATGGAAGAATACCTCACGGTGCAGATGCACCTAATCCTTCTGCAAAATACATAGATAGAAGGTCAATAGTATTGCGAGGTGATGAGATTAAATTAATAGAACAACGAGAAAAGTATAATGCCACAGATAGAATTTCATTCTTATGATGATGAAACAGTAAAGAACTTTAGACCAGTTCTTGCAAAATCTGTTCAACCTGATTGGTGGAAAACACTTAAGGTTGGTATGGATGTTAGTACGAAACGTATAACTACAGTTCGTGCATGTCCAGCTATGGATGACTGGTTAAAGAGTGGTTGGTATCTACTTGCAAACAGAGATTTTTATATTAGATGTGGTGTATCAGAACATGATTCCGAAGGTACTAAATTTTACACTGCAGATAATGATGGTTATGCATCACCTTCACACGGTGCTCATCAAATGGGAAATGCATTTGAATATATGGGTGATGATGGGCCTGTTAAAGATGCATTTAAAATGAGAAACCCTTGGAATATTGTTACACCTCCAGGCTATTCAACATTATACTTAGACCCATTTCTATTTCAAAATAAGTTCTTTGCAACATGGCAAGGAATTATAGACACTGACACTTTCAATTCTAATATGGATAACGCACAAATCATTTTTTATCCTAAAGTAAATCATTCCTTTACAATTCCTAAAGGTACACCTTTATGTCAAATTGTACCTTATAAAAGAGAAGAGTGGAATGCATCATATATGCAGTTTGACCATCAAACATATACAGAGAATCGTTCAAGTGTAACAACTAATTTAGAAGGAGACCATGCACGGTCTATGGATGAGTGGGGGAGAGTCCCTGGCCTTGATGATGAAGCAAGAGGTGTTACATTGAAGATGGGTGGTTACAGACAGGGAGAGTACTGGCAACCAAAGGGTAGATTATATAAAGAAGATGAACCACCACCTGAATGTCCTATGCATAAGGGAGAAGAAGATGGCAGTTAGATTACTATTTCCTACTGCAGTCTTTGAGAGGGATTTACTTGACCCTAAATGGGATAAACGTAGAGGTGTCACAAAAGAATATCTTAATCTTGTCAAAGAAGAGATGGATGCGATGCGTAGACGTGACCCACAAGGACGTAAGATATCCAATGAGTACAGTGGATGGCAATCAAATGATGGATGTGAGTCTAGTCCTATCATGAGTCAGTTGATGAGAAAGATTGAACAATTATTCAAAGATGAAGTGTTACCTTATCATGGATGCAATCAAAATCAAATGCATATGGAGATTGGTAATTCATGGGCAAACATAAATGATTTTACTGCATGGAACAGACCACACTTACACAATGGTTGTTGGTATAGTGGAGTATTTTATGTTAAGGCTGACGGAGATGAAGGTGACCTATCAATGATTGACACTAATGTACAAGTAGTGTCAGACTTTCCACATTCACCACGTTCAAGATGTTCTTTCAATATCAGACCAACAACTGGTCTATTAGTTTTGTTTCCAAGTGGATTGATGCATATGGTTGACCCCAATCTAACACAAAAGGATAGATATAGTATTTCATTTAATATGAATACCCATTACCATTCACCAGTAGGTCAAAACTGCGAGATAGAAAACTATAATCCTGACGAATATCTTTTCGAAATAGACAAGAATGGTAACCCCACGATAGACTGATTTTCATAAATAAACATATGGAAGTTACTGTTAACCCTGAATTTTTGTGGCACGTATTCATTACGGCTGTCGTTTTCCCACTAGGTTTTCTAGTTCGTTCTGTATTAGCAGAACAGAAGAGATTAGATATCTTACTCAATAAAACAAGAGAAGAAATCGCTAGAGATTATGTGACGAGAGAAGAAATAGAGGCAGACTTCCAAAGATTACTCGATTCAATTCAGAGAATCGATGAAAAGATAGACAGATTACAGTCAAGAACTTACTTCCAAGATTAAAATTCGCATAAATAGTAGTAGACATTTAATTAATGGAACACTACTATGGCAGAACCAAATTCAAAAGCATCACTAAAAGAATACATTAAGAGGAGACTCGGAGCTCCTGTTTTGGAAATTAATGTAGATGATGACCAAATGGATGACAGAATTGATGAGGCACTCCAATATTTTAGGGAGTACCACTACGATGGTTCAATCAAAACTTATCTAAAACATCAGATTAGTTCAACTAAGAGAACTGCAATGAAGGTCGATTCTTCTGAAACTGCAGCTCCTGCTGGTACACACGATTACACTGGTGAGGTACATAAAGAACAGAGAAACTATATTGTATTACCTGAACATGTTCTCGCAGTGTTAAACATATTCCCATTCAATGATAAACATAATATGAATATGTTTGACCTTAGATATCAATTGAGATTGAATGACCTTTGGGATTTAACATCTACAAACATATTGTACTATGAACAAGTGCAACAACACATCAATCTATTAGACCACATTCTAGTAGGTAGAACTCCTATCAGATATAATACGCATATGAATAGATTGTATCTTGATATGGATTTAGATGCAATCAATGATGATGAATATCTAATCATAGAGTGTTACAGAAAATTAGACCCAACAGATTTTACAGACATTTATAACGATATGTGGTTGAAGAGATACTCAACTGCATTAGTCAAGTATCAATGGGGAGAGAACCTATCTAAGTTCCAAGGTATACAATTGCCTGGCGGAGTTCAGTTAGACGGTTCACAAATGAAACAAGAAGCCCAAGAAGAGATTACAAGATTAGAAGAAGAGTCTAGATTAAATTATGAAATGCCTGTGATGGATATGATAGGTTAATTATGCCGACAAATGTATATTTCAATCATGCAGTTCAAACTGAACAGCATCTTTACGAAGATTTAGTCGTAGAATCTTTACGATTCTATGGACATGAGTGTTTCTATTTACCTAGAACAATTGTAGAAGAAGACACTATCTTAGGTGAAGACATTCAATCAACATTCGGTGATTCATACAGTGTTGAAATGTATATTGAAAATACAGAAGGTTTTGAAGGAGAGGGTGACCTCTTTAGTAAGTTCGGTGTACAAGTACGTGACCAAGCAACTTTTGTAATGTCACTTAGAAGTTGGGAGAGATTCATATCATTAGATTCAAATCTCGCAACATCGCATAGACCAAACGAGGGTGACTTAATATACTTCCCTCTATCAGGTTCATTATTTGAAATCAAGTTTGTAGAACATGAGAATCCTTTCTATCAAGTAGGTAAACTATTTGTATTCAAGATGCAGTGTGAACTGTTTGAATATAGTGGAGAAGACTTTGATACTGGTCATGATGGTATAGACCTTGTTGAAGATGAACAGGCATACTCAATAGAGATGACGATGACTCAAGGTGGTACTGGAACATACTATGCAAATGAAAATGTGACACTTGATAGTGTCGTAGTGGGTGAAGTTGTTTCATGGTTACCGTCAACTCGAAAACTAACAATCAAAGATAATACAAAAACACTTCAGGTTGGTGATACTATAGTTGGTGCGACAGATGGTGCATCATACACTATCAATGCAATAACAGATATCATGACCATGAGTAATGATGGAAACTCTCAGAATAAAGAGTTTGAAGATAAGGATACATCATACCTAGACTTCAGTGAAACTAATCCGTTTGGAGAACCGTAATGTTTGGAACGTATTTTTATAATGAGACTATCAAGAGGTCAATCTCAATCTTTGGTACTCTATTCAATAACATCTACACCAAGAAGGTGAAGAGTGATGGTACTGTATTGTCTCAAAATTTAGTTCCTATTTCATACGGGCCTAAACAAAAGTTTCTACAAAGACTCGCAGAGGAACCCAATTTATCTGATAATAATAGAACTGCATTAAGTCTTCCTAGACTATCATTCGTTATCAGTGGGTTTGAATATGATGCAACAAGACAACAAAACAAAATTATTAGAAACCAAAAGGCACAATTAGAAACAGATAGTACTCAAAGAGGATATCAATATCAACCTGCACCATATAACTTAACGTTTGATTTAAGTGTTCTCGCAAAGAATTCAGTAGATGCACTTCAAATAGTAGAACAGATACTTCCATACTTCCAACCTGAATATACAGTAACAATGAAGATGGTCGATGATATGTCTGAAGTTAGGGATGTACCTATTGTATTAAACTCAGTTTCAATGGATGACCAATTCGATGGTTCCTTTGAAGAAAGAAGAGTCATAGAGTATACACTTAGTTTTACAATGAAGATATACTTCTTCGGGCCTATCTATACTGGTAAGATTATTAAGAATGTTATTGAAAGAGATTACATCAATAGTGCAACAGGACAATTTACAACTTCTCAAATCGATTCATCAGGTCTCGTTAAAGAAGTGAAACACTATGAACCTGCATTCGCAGAAGTAGTCAATGCAGCTGTTTCTAACAACGCAACAGTGACTTTTGCAAGTGCGATAAATAGTAAGATAAGTGTAGGAGATGAAGTGTTTGGTACAGGACTAACACCTAATCCAACCATATCTGCAATTGCAAGTGATAGACTCTCAGTTGATTTATCAAGTGCAGTAACAGTTGATAAAGATGTGACACTTAAGTTCGTAGGTTCTGTAGACCCAACTGATACGTTTGTGGTCGCAGAAACAGTAACGTTCTATGATGATGGTACAAGTAGTACTTTCGCAGACGATAAAGTGACAGATGCAAGTTAATTATGACAGACAAAGTAGACCAACAGTTGAATGACCTGTTAGATATCAATACGGATATTAAACAGGAAACAAATAAAGTTCAGTTACCTTCACGTATTGATAACATCGAAACAGATTATAAGTACGCAAGAGAGAACCTTTATAACCTCGTAGAGAGGGGACAAGATGCAATCGATGGTATCTTAGAACTTTCCAAAGAAACAGAACACCCACGTGCATATGAAGTCGCAGGTCAATTAATTAAGACCGTAGGGGAAACTGCAGAAAAACTAATAGACTTACAAAAGAAATTAAAGGATGTAGAAACTGAAAAGGGCCCATCAACACAACACAATCATCTGTATGTGGGGTCAACTTCCGAATTGCAGAAGTTTTTAAAAAAGAACAAATAGATTATGGTACAACCAAAAAACGAGGGTTACTTAGGTAACAACCTAGTAAAACGTGCAGGTATAGAACATCAATATACCGAAGAAGAACTAAAAGAGTACTTAAAGTGTACTAACGACCCTTGTTATTTCATTGAAACCTACACTCAAATTATATCGCTTGATGAAGGTCTTGTCAAGTTTGAATTACGTGGATATCAAGAAAACTTAATTAAACACTATGATGCAAATAGATTTAATGTAGTTCTCGCATCAAGACAGAGTGGTAAATCAATCACATCTTGTGCATATCTATTATGGTATTTGTTATTTCATCCTGAAGTAAATGTCGCTATCCTTGCAAACAAAGGTGCGATTGCAAGAGAGATGATTGCACGTTTAGTTACAATGTTGGAGTCTGTTCCATTCTTTTTACAGCCTGGGGTTAAGATTCTTAACAAAGGTTCTATAGAATTTGGTAATGATTCTAAAATAGTTGCGGCTGCAACATCTTCAAGTTCGATTCGTGGTATGTCAATCAACTTACTGTATCTTGATGAGTTTGCATTCGTTGATGGTGCAGAAGAGTTTTACACTTCAACATATCCTGTTGTTACCTCAGGTAAAGATTCAAAGGTTATTATCACATCTACTGCAAATGGTGTAGGTAATATGTTCCATAAGATATACGAATCTGCAGTTCACGGACAATCAGAGTATAAAGACTTCACAATCAATTGGTTTGATGTGCCAGGCAGAGATGAAGAATGGAAGAAGATGACCATTGCAAATACCTCTGAGGCGCAATTTGAACAGGAATACGGTAATAGTTTCTTAGGGACAGGTTCAACCCTCATTAACTCTAATACGCTCTTAGGCATGAAAGCAGTGGACGCTGAGTGGGGTAGAGACGGTATAAATGTATATGAATTACCTCAACCTGACCATAACTATATCTGTACAGTAGACGTGTCCTCAGGACGTGGATTAGACTATTCTTCCTTTACTGTTATAGATGTATCGGTAAAACCCTTCAGACAAGTGTTAAGTTATCGTGATAATATGATTTCAAGTATGTTGTTACCTGACATAATTAATAAATACGTAAGACCATATAATGAAGCACTGGTTATTATCGAAAATAATGCAGAAGGTTCTATGGTTGCAACTCAGTTGCATTTTGATATTGAATACCCTAATGTATTTGCTCAGGGTCTTCAAAAGGCTTCTGACATCGGTATAACGATGAATAGAAGAATTAAAAGGGTTGGATGTTCTACCCTAAAAGAGTTATTAGAAGAGAACAGACTGTCTATAGTTGATAGAGCAACTATCACTGAACTCATGACTTTTGTCATCAAAGGCAATAGTTACGAGGCAGACAGAGGGTATAATGATGATACGGTGATGAACTTAGTTTTATTTGCATGGTTTGTAACTACTGAACAGTTTCAGTGGTTAACAGATAAGGCAGTAAAGGATTTATTATACTCAGAACAACAAAAAATTATAGAGGATGACCTGTTACCACCTGGCTTCTTTCACCAAGAGGATGAAATATCAACTTCTTTTGTGGATTCAGATGGAGATAGGTGGTTTAGTGAAGAATAAATAGTATCGTTAAAAGTAATAAAGTTATAAATAAAACAGTAAGAAAACTTTTTACATTAACAGGAGAAAAAGTATGGCATTTCAAGTATCACCAGGCGTACAGGTCTCAGAGATAGACCTTACAAATGTTGTACCTGCAGTTTCTTCCACTACTGGAGGATTTGCTGGTACATTTCAATGGGGCCCTGTTGATGAAGTAGTAACAGTTTCAGATGCGAAAAGTTTAGTAGAAGTATTCTACGAACCTGCAGATACGGAAGCTGGGGCTGAAGACTTCTATTCAGCTGAATCATTCCTTAAGTATGGTTCTTCACTACGAGTTATCAGAATTAATAACTCAGGGTTAGTTAACGCTAACGCAAGTGGTGGGTCTCAACTAATCAAAAACGAAACTGATTACCAAGATATTGGTAGAGATGGTTCTTTAAACGGAACTACAGGAAAATGGGCTGCTAGATACGCAGGTGTGTTAGGAAACTCACTTAAAGTATCAATGTGTCCTAGTTCTTCTGCATATTATAATGGTGCTGTGTCAACAATTGCATCAGAAGAGTCTGCAGGAAATACTACAGTAACAGTTGCATCAGGTGGTGGTGCATCATTCAATGTTAGAGATATCATTGAATTTGTAAACCACAATACGCAATATAGAGTTACTGCTATTAGTACTGATACGTTAACCATCGAAGCAATTGGACAACCTGCAGGAACAGGACTTACACAAGTCGTTCCAGCTTCTACTAACGTGGACAGGTATTGGGAATTCTACAACATTTTCAACAAAGCTCCAGGCACATCTGCTTCTGCTACTGCTGCTGGCGGTAGTGAAGACGAAATTCACGTTGTGGTTGTCGATGAAGACGGAAGTATCTCAGGAACAGTAAACTCTGTTCTAGAGTCATATCCTTTCGTTTCACTCGCATCAGACGCTAAGGATTCAAACGGAAACAGTAATTATTACAGAGATGTAATTGAAAGAGAATCAGACTGGGTTTACTGGACTGGTCATTCAACTGCAACTCACACTACTGCAAACGAACATAGAACACATGTTGGTTCTGCAGGAACAAATTTCAGTAGACCAAGTGCAGTCGAAAACTCATCATTGAGTGCAGGTTCAGATGGAACAGACCCTACTGCAGGGGAAATCTACGGAGCATGGCAAGACCACTTCGCAGATGCATCTGCAACTGACATCTCATTCTTAATCGTTGGTTCAACTAGAACAAACAACGGTGACAGTTTGGCTGACTGGACTACAATAATTAATCAAGGTATTCAAATTTGTGAAACTAGAAAAGACTGCATGTTAGTCGCATCACCTATGAAGAAAGATGTTATCGGTACTGCAAACGCAGAGGCAAATCACTTTGCACCGACATCAGAATATAATAGAAAATCAAACGTTGTTGCAACAGTAGATACTGCAACAAGTTCTTCATACGTAGTGTTCGATTCAACATGGATTTATCAGTATGATAGGTTTAATGACAAATATTGTTGGATTCCTGCAAATCCCCATACTGCAGGTATCATGGCAAGGTCAGACTTATTAAGAGACCCATGGTTCTCACCTGCAGGTTTCACTAGAGGTCAATACCTAGGAATCACTAAACTTGCGTATAATCCTACGAAGGCATCAAGAGATGACCTATATCGTGCAAGAGTTAACCCAGTTGTTACTTTCGCAGGACAAGGTACAGTATTGTTTGGAGACAAAACAGGTCTTTCAACAACATCTGCATTCGATAGAATTAACGTAAGAAGATTATTCATCGTCTTAGAGAAGGCAATTTCAACTGCTGCTCAGGCACAATTGTTTGAGTTTAACGATGCATTCACACGTGCTCAGTTTAGAAGTGCAGTAGAACCTTTCCTAAGAGACGTTAAAAACAGAAGAGGTTTAGTAGACTTCTCAGTAGTTTGTGACGAGTCAAACAACACAGATTCAGTTATCGATAGAAACGAATTTGTTTGTTCAATCTTTGTCAAACCTGCGAAATCTATTAACTTTGTAACCCTAAACTTTATCGCTACAAGAAGTGGTGTAGAGTTTGAAGAAGTATACGGTGCAGTTTAATAGGAGAAAAGAATGGCAACTATAGATCAATTTAAAGCACAGTTAATCGGTGGTGGCCCACGTGCTAACCGATTCAGAGTGTTCTTACCAAGGTCTGGCAATAAGATTGAATTTCTTTGTAAGGCTGCACAGATACCACCTGCAACAGTAGGAGTTGTACCTGTAAACTTTAGAGGTCACATTCTTAAACTTGCTGGAGATAGAACCTTCGAACCATGGAGTGTTACTATTATCAATGACGTAGAATTTTCTGCAAGGTCTGCTCTTGAGGCATGGCAAACAGAGATTCAGGCATTAGATTCAGGTGAGGGTGCAACAAACACGGACTACTTATTATCACGTGCTTTTGTAGAACAATTAAATAAAGACGACTCAGTTCTGGCGAGATACGAATTCTTTAACATGTTCCCTTCTAACATTGGTGCAATCGAACTTTCATACGAAACAGTAGATGCATTAGAAGAGTTTACAGTTGATTTTGAATTCTCTCACTGGGAAAGAGTAGTCTAAATTAAGTGAATAATACCCTAATAGGGGTGTTATAAATATCAGTATGGAATTATTTGGGTTTGAAATAACTCGTAAAAAAGACGAGTTAAGGGCAACGGAGGTCAAAGGGCCTTCGTTTGTTCCACCTGTAGACGATGACGGAACACCAGTCATACAGTCACAGCCAGGCGGATTTATCACTGGTGGTGCGTATGGGTCTTATGTCGACATGGAAGGTGGTATCAAGAATGAGGCAGAACTCATTCGTAGATATCGTGAAGTGTCACTAATACCTGAGTGTGATTCTGCTATCGAAGATATTATTAATGAGTGTATCACATCTGATTCATCTGATAGGATTGTTTCACTCGACCTCAGAGATGTAAAACTCTCTGATAGTATCAAGAACACGATACAAGACGAGTTTGCATACATCCTATCCCTAATGAAGTTCAATCAGAACTCTCATGAAATTTTCAGAAAGTGGTACGTTGACGGAAGAATTTATCTGCATAAGGTAGTGAATTCTAATCGTCAGAAGGCTGGTATTGTAGATTTACGTATTATCGACCCTTTAAAAATTAAAAAGATACGTAACGTAGAGAAAGACAAAGACCGTAAAGGGGTTGAAAAGATAAAAAAGGTTGAAGAGTTTTATGTTTTCAACGATAAAGGTTTTGACAAGACAGGTGGTACAGAAGGTGCTACCTTAAAAATTGCACCTGAGGCAGTGACTTACACTACTTCAGGATTATTGGATTACACTAAGAATGTTGTAATCGGATATTTACATAAGGCATTGAAGACTGCAAATCAGTTATCAATGATGGAGGATGCACTTGTTATCTATAGAATATCAAGGGCTCCTGAAAGAAGGATTTTCTACATTGATGTAGGTAACCTTCCAAAGGCAAAGGCAGAACAGTACCTTGCTGATGTGATGAACAAGTATAGAAATAAACTTGTTTACAACGCACAGACAGGGGAAATTAAAGATGACAGAAAACATATGTCAATGCTTGAGGACTTTTGGTTACCACGTAGAGAAGGAGGAAGAGGTACAGAGATTAGTACACTTCCTGGCGGACAGAATTTATCAGAGATTGAAGATATAGAATACTTCAAGAAGAAACTATATCAATCACTGAATGTCCCTAGAACTAGATTAGAGGCAGACAATGGATTTAACATGGGTCGTGCATCTGAGATTTCTAGAGACGAATTGAAGTTTAATAAGTTTACTAATAGACTTCAAAAGAAATTTGCAAGAGTGTTCATAGATGTATTAAGAACACAACTTGTATTGAAGGATGTAGTCTCTGCAGAAGAGTTTGACCAAGTCAAAGACTTCATGCAGTTTGATTTTGCGACTGACAACCACTTTACAGAGTTGAAGGATGCAGAAATCATAAGAGAAAGACTTGATACTTTGAGTCAGGCTCAAGAATACATTGGTAAATATTATAGTCATGAGTATGTACGTAAGTATATCCTCAGACAAACTGAAGATGAAATTGCTATCCTTGACAAACAGATAAGTACTGAAAAGGAAGAGGGTGGTGATGACGAAGATGACTTCGGAGGATTTTAATAAATGAGTGAGAATGCAAGAAAAGTTGTAGACCAAATCGAAAAGGGTCAATGGAACGATGCAAAAGAAACTGCTTTTGAGGGTATCAAAGGTAAGGCTGCAGAGGTCGTTGACATGAAAAGAGTTGAGATGCAATTAGACTGGATGGAAAATCCAACAACTGAGAGTGACGATTCCGAATGAAAACTTTCGCATCTATATCTAAAGAATTGAACGAAGCAAAGTTCAAAGCACCTCGTGGCGAAAAAGAGGTTAAGAGAGATATAGAGAAAGTCGGTGGGAAAAAGATTGAAATAGTCTTTACCCAAGACAAAAAAGGAAAGATTCATGTCTATCTAAATGGTGATTCCTTCACTGGAGGTGTACCATATAAGGACATGAAACAGGCAGAAAAAGAAACAAAAGACATGAAAAAAATCATGTTACAAATGTCCTATGACGGAATTAATACTGGAGATATATTAGATGAAATTAATATCAGAATTTAATGACTACTCAGTACAACCTGTAATCGTTGAAGAGAACGAGAAGGGTGAGAAAGAATACTTCATCGAAGGTATCTTCATGCAGTCAGAAATCAAAAACCGTAACGGAAGAGTGTATCCTAAAGAAGTGATGCAGAAAGAAGTAAAACGTTACGTCAAAGAATTTGTTGAGAAACAACGTGCTTTCGGTGAGTTAGGACACCCTGAAGGCCCGACTATCAACCTAGACAAAGTATCCCACCTAATCACGAAATTAGAAGAAGATGGAAACAATTACGTGGGACGTGCAAAGATTTTAAGTACACCAAATGGTCAAATCGTAAGAAATTTGATTGATGATGGTGCAAAATTGGGAGTATCATCTAGAGGACTAGGTTCACTAGAACAAAAAGGTGGTGCCCAATACGTGAAAAGTGACTTCCAACTTGCAACTGCAGGTGATATCGTTGCAGACCCTTCTGCACCTGAGGCCTTCGTAGAAGGTATTATGGAAGGTGTTGAATGGGTATATGAGAACGGTATCCTTAAGGCGCAAGACGTTGAACAGATGAAACACGATATTTCGTCTGCAAAACGTAACAAATTGGAAGAAGTTAAATTAAATTCATGGAAAAGGTTTGTTGAAAACCTTTAACATATAAATAAAAAAGAGAAAAACTCAAACAGGAGAAACAAATGGCAGAGTTAGATAAAAACCTAGAAACAGTTGAGGAAACTGTTGAGGCTATTGAGGAAGGTCAACAACCTGATTCAAAAGCAGAAAAGGGTGATAAACAGCCTGTAAAACAAGGTTCATCAGACGCCGCTTCAATTGAAAGTGGTAAAGGTGAAGTCGTCAAACCTGAAGAAAATCCTGTTGACAAAGCAGTTGCATCTGTAAAGTCCGCTGAAAAAA
>MDTC01262730.1_pt1 | contig 37315 bp, 31 predicted proteins | sample 811181 | NCBI WGS metagenome assembly MDTC01 (sample SAMN05326644, study PRJNA326480) | marine metagenome | isolation source: seawater | place: Pacific Ocean: North | collected 2011
CTTCAACTTGATTTATTTGCTTTGCTATTTTAACAATTCGGTGTCCGTCTTTCATTATTATACGGCTTTTTCTATCTATTACAATAAAAACTCTTTTATCTTTGCCTAGAAGTTTTACCCTAGAGTGAAGGTTGTACTTTTTGGAATCTATGTTTTTCATTTTTCCTTCTTTTATGTAAGTGTTTCTTGTTAAATGAACCCGGAAATCTTATTCTGTCTTCAAGAGCTCCTCAAAGGTTCTTTTTACAAAATCTAAAATACATTGGCTATGCTTTATTTTTTATTGTAAAATTTTACATTGTAACGACAACACGTCTTCTTTCGAACACTCGTTTTTTCAAAGGTTTAGGTCTATTTTTTCTAATGGATATTGTTTTTTCTAAAGAAATAAAAAAACATAAAAAGAACAACTGCCCAATCTTGGCACTTGAATCCACAATACTTGCCCAGGGAATGCCATACCCTGAAAGTTATGTCTTTGCTAAAAAAAGCGAAAAAATTTGCAGAAAAAAAGGGGTTGCACCCGCCACCATTGCTGTTTTAGATGGGAAGATTCATGTCGGGTTAAGCCCAATGGAACTAAAAAGAGTCTGTCAATCAAGAAACATCTTAAAGCTCTCAAAAAGAGATTTGCCATTTGCTGTTTCAAAAAGGCAAAGTGGTGCAACCACTGTCTCTGCTACTATTTGGATAGCCTATAAAGCTGGAATTTTCGTTTTTTCGACCGGGGGAATTGGAGGTGTTCACCGAATGCTAGAAAGCAATTTAGATATTTCACAAGACCTAGTGTCTTTATCGGAAACCCCAGTTATTACAGTATCATCAGGTGCAAAGTCCATTTTAGACCTGCCTAAAACTGTGGAGACCCTAGAGGCATTAAGTATACCAGTTATAGGCTATAAGACAAATTCTTTTCCTGGTTTCTACACTAGGTCGTCAGGAATTAAAATTCAGAACACAATAAAAACAGCAAAGCAAGCTTCTTTGCTTTTTCTAGACCATTTGAAAGTTGGTTTGAAATCTTCTCTTTTAATTGTCAACCCTATCTCTAAAGAGCAAGAAATCCCCAAAAAGGAAATTGATATATTAGTTAACGATTCATTGTCCGAAGCAGTAAAAAAGAACATTAAAGGAAAAAACCTAACTCCCTTTTTATTGAAAAAGATTGTACAAGAAACAAATGGTAAGAGTCTTACCGCTAATATTGCTCTTGCAAAAAGGAACGTTAAAGTTGGTGCCAAAATAGCAAGGCAGCTTTATAAGCATGACAGTTTGTCTTCTAGTGCGCTTCGGTACAAAGTTTGATTCCATAAGAAGTGAGTTGTAAATTATGAAAAGTATAAAAAAATTAATTTTAAAAAATCAGCTTTTAAGTCAAGTTTTAATCTTTTTCTTTATGTTGTTTTTAACGACTTTTTTATTTTCTTTGATTTTAAAACTTATTCTTCCTCTCTTAGTTGCCTTTTTATTAACAAGATGGTTCTACAAGTGGTTCGTTGGCGAGGAAAGCCAAGTCGAAATGATTAGCTTTTTCTCAAACATACGAAAGAACAACAGTTTTTTTTAAATTGTTTTACAAAACACCTTAACACCAACATAGTGCCAAATGGGGGAAATTAAACCCACGCATTCTGACATTATATTACGGTACTTTATGTTTTCCGCAAAACGGGTAGGCCCTAATGTATGGACTGTTATATTTTTAAAGTTCTCAATAGGGTGATATATGTTTGACATATCTGGAAACATTGGATATCCATTTATTTTATCTGTACCAATCAAAAAGTTAAAACCTGATCGATTTACATGATCTAAAACACATGTGTTTTCAAGACTTGGTTTAGTTCGATCAAGTATTAGAATACTTTTAAAACTAATCCGTTTCTTTAATTTTATGAAGTTTTTTGGGTTGATATTTTCTTTTCTAAGGTTCTGAGGAATTATCGTTGTAGATTTTTCATCACTATAAACAACATGGCCAAACAAATGAGTTTTTGTTGTTACTTTTTGGGGTGGGTAGAGTCTATATATAATTTGTTTCACTTTAAAACTATAAAAAATTCTATTCCTTTTTTCTTGAGCCAAACAAAACTGTTCCAAGCCTAATTTGAGTCGAACCTTCTTCAATTGCTGTCTCAAAATCGTTGCTCATTCCCATAGACAATTCTTTTATTCGGTTTTCCCCTAATATTTTATTTACATTATCTTTAATATCTCGAAGGAGAGAAAAACTTGTTCTTATTACTTTTTCATTTTTAGTGTATGGTGCCATAGTCATCAAACCGGTGATGTTAATGTTAGGAATTTCAAAGCAGGAGACTATTTCTTGTAGGTTGTTTGGCTGAAAACCCTTTTTTTGTTTTTCCCTACTTGTGTTCACTTCAAGTAGAATTTCTATTGTTTTTTCCGTGCGTTCACATTCTCTTGAAACCTTTTTTAAAGTTTTTATAGAATGTATTGAATCGATTGTGTCAAAAGCACCTACACACTTTTTAACTTTATTTGATTGAAGATGACCAATAAATCTTTTTTTTATATTCGGCATCTTTTCAATAGATTGAAACTTGTCAATTGCTTCTTTTACTCTGTTTTCTCCAATCGAACGAAATCCCAAGTCATATATATCTGTTATATAATTAAAGGGTCTGGTTTTTGTTACAGCTACAATTTCAACCTTATTTCCAAAAGGGCTTCTTTCTTCAGCGTGCTCAACCTTCTCTTTAATAAAATCAATTGACCTCTTTATATTTTTTTTTATTGTCCTTCCTCTTTATCTACATCACTTGTCGTTGCTACAGGTACTTCTTCGCTTATAACTCTTGTTATAGATGAAATACTAGCACCATCATCCAACTTCACTAGCTTTACACCTTGAGTAACCCTGCCAATGGTTCTAATCGCCGCTACAGGCTGCCTCATTAAAACACCGGAGTCTGTAATAATAATTAGATCATCAGAATCGACAACCTCCATAATGTTGACCATCTTACCCGTTTTGTCTGTACACCTCATTGTCATAACACCCTTTCCACCACGCGTTTGAGTCCTGTATTGGATAACGTCCGTTCTCTTTCCCATTCCATTTTCTGTTGCAACAAGTATCGTTCCTTCTCTTTTTACAACAAGCATACCCACTAGCTTATCGCTGTCTGAACCAAGCTTAATTCCTTTAACCCCCATAGTTTTTCGTCCACTTGGCCTGATATCATTCTCAGAAAAACGTATAGATTTGCCTTCTGAAGTTCCTAATAATATATCGTGTTCTCCATTGCTAATTCTTGCTTCTATTAGTTTGTCTCCCTCTCTTATTTCTATTGCGTAAATCCCACCTTTTCTAGGTTTTCCATATGCCGAAAGAACTGTTTTTTTAACAATTCCTTTTTGGGTGGCCATCACAATATAATGTTTATCGTCAAACTCTTTAACGCTAACAAAAGCTTCAACTTTTTCGTTGGGTTCACAACCTATTAAATTAACAATAGCTCGGCCACGAGCTGCTCTTCCCCCCTGTGGTATGTCGTAAACTTTCAACCAATAACACTTACCTTTATCCGTAAAAAAGAGCATGTAATTGTGAGTGTTAGCAATAAATAAATGTTCAACAAAGTCTTCTTCTTTACTCATCGCACCTTGGACTCCTCTTCCTCCGCGTCTTTGTGTTCTATATGTGTTTGCTGCTGTTCTTTTTATATAGCCTTTATGTGTAATTGTCAAAACAACTTCTTCTTCTGCGATCATATCTTCCATGGAGAAATCGGCATCAACTGGTATTATCTCTGTTAGCCTTTCATCTCCATATTGTTCTTGTATATTTAAAAGCTCCTTTTTAATTATATCCATTCTTTGTTTTTTACTTTCTAAAATCCCCTTAAGATGAGCTATTATTTTTATCACTTCTTTATACTCATTTACAACTTTGTCAACTTCCAAACTTGTTAACTTTTGAAGTCTCATATCTAGAATTGCTTGTGCCTGAACCTCGGATAGATTAAAACTATTCATCAACCCTTCTTTTGCTAATATAGGGTTTTTACTTCCTCTAATGATTTTAATTACTTCATCAATGTTATCTAATGCTATTTTTAAACCTTCTAATAAGTGAGCTCGGGCCTCAGCTTCCTTTAGCTCAAAGGTTGTTCTTCGAACTACTATTTCATGGCGAAAGTTAATGAAATGATTTAATATTTCTTTTAAACCCATAACTTTTGGAACACCATTCACAAGTGCAAGTAAAATTATTCCGAAAGTATCTTGGAGTTGGGTATGCTTATATAATTGATTTAAAATAACTTCTGGGACCGCATCTCTTTTTGTTTCGACAACTATACGAATTCCATCCTTGTCAGACTCATCTCTTAAATCAGTAATTCCTACTATTTTTTTATCTCTAACTAAGTCTGCTATTTTTTCTACTAAATTAGATTTGTTTGTTTGATATGTAACTTCTGTGATAACAATACTATCTTTCCCGTTTGGTACACTTTCTATATGTGCCCTTGCGCGCATTTTTATTTTTCCACGACCTGTTTCATACGCACTCTTAAGGCCATCAACGCCCATAATTAAACCCGCTGTCGGGAAATCGGGCCCTTTAACGTGCTCAATTATTTCTTCTGTTTCAACATCAGGGTTTTCAATTATGGCAACAAGACCATTTATAATTTCGTTTAAATTGTGTGGTGGTATTTTTGTTGCCATTCCAACCGCTATACCCTCGGAACCATTTATTAATAGTGTTGGTACTTGAGACGGAAGAACTGTAGGTTCTTTCAATGTTTCATCAAAATTTAATCCCCAATCTACCGTATTTTTTTCCAGGTCTTTCAACATTTCACTAGACAACTTTGTCATTCGAGACTCTGTGTATCGCATTGCAGCTGCATTATCACCATCAATGGATCCAAAATTTCCTTGACCGTCTACTAGCTCATAGCGTAAAGAAAAATCTTGCGCCATTCTTACCAATGCATCATATACAGAACTATCACCGTGAGGGTGGTATTTACCTAAAACATCACCTACAATTCTTGCAGATTTTTTATACGGTCTGTTCCATGATGAACCTAATTCACTCATTCCGTATAGTATTCTTCTGTGTACAGGTTTTAATCCATCTCGCACATCTGGAAGTGCACGAGAAACAATTACTGACATTGAATAGTTTAGATAACTTTCCTTCATTTCATCTACTATGTCGCGTGGAAGGGTATTGTCTCTGTTATGATCAACCATTTTATTTCCTATTTTTTTCTAAACGTCTAGATTAACAACAAACTTTGCATTTTTTTCAATAAAGCTTCTTCTTGCCTCAACGTCACTACCCATAAGGTTTTGAAATGTTTCAGCTGCTTCTCCTGCGCTTTCTACAGATACCTGTAGTAAGGTTCTTGTTTCTGGATTCATTGTTGTTTCCCAAAGCTGAGTAGGGTTCATTTCGCCCAGCCCCTTATACCTTTGCATTGATACTTTTGTGTTTTTATTATCTTTTTTCATCCTTTCCATAATCCGATCTCTTTCATTATCATCGTATGCATAAGACTCTTTTTTTCCTTGAGAAACTCTATATAGCGGCGGTAGTGCTAAGAACAAATAACCCCCATCAATAACTTCTTTCATTTTTCTGTAGAAAAAAGTTAATAAAAGTGTTCTAATGTGAGAACCATCAACATCCGCATCTGTCATTATAATAATTTTATGATATCTTAGTTTTTCAGGGTCAAAATCTCCCGATGATTTTTCACCCATGTCATCGTCGGAACCGCCAAAACCAGCACCAAGAGCAGTAATAATCGATTGAACTTCATTATTGGAAAGAAGCCTGTCCACCCTTGCTTTTTCTGCATTAATTACTTTACCCCTTAGAGGAAGTATTGCTTGGGTTCTCCTGTCTCGTCCTTGTTTAGCTGAACCCCCAGCAGAGTCACCCTCTACAAGATAAAGCTCAGAAAAGACAGGGTCTCTATTAGAGCAATCGGCAAGTTTACCAGGCAAAGAAGAACCACCCAAGGCACTTTTTCTTCTTATGAGTTCTCTTGCCTTCCTTGCTGCGCTTCTGGTTCTAGCTGCAAGCAACGCTTTTTCTATTACTCTTCTACCAATTGATGGGTTTTGCTCTAAAAAGTCAAGTATGCCTTCGTAAACGACTTTGTCTACCAATCCTTTAACGTCACCATTACCAAGTTTTGTTTTTGTCTGACCTTCAAACTGTGGTTCAGCTACTTTGACACTAATTATTGCTGTCAAACCTTCACGAAAATCTTCTCCCGTTAAAGAAACTTTCTCATTTTTTTTTGTTTTTATTAAGTTGTTTTTGGATGCATGATTATTCATTGCTCTAGTAAGTGCAGATCTAAATCCAGATAAATGAGTGCCTCCTTCTATTGTGTTAATATTATTTACAAAAGTTAAAATGTTGTCGTTATAAGTATTACTATATCTTAAAGCTACATCCACTGGTACTTCCCCAGATTCATTGTTTACAGTAATAATCTTATTATGAAGAGGGTTGTTTTGTTGGTCCAAATATCTAACAAAATCACTCAACCCTCCTTTGAATTTAAAAGAGCTTGTATCTTTTTTTTCCGATCTCTCATCTATTAAGACAATTTCAAGGCCTCTATTTAAGTAGGCAAGTTCTCTTAACCTTTCAGCAATAATACTGTACTCAAACATTGTGGTTTTAAAAATGTGACTATCTGGAAAAAAACAAACCTTGGTGCCTGTTTTCTTTGCTTTACCAGTTGTTTGGAGCTTGTTTTGGGGTTCACCGATTTTGTAATCTTGCCTGTGAATCTTTCCGTCCCTTTTAACCTCTACCCATAACCACTCGGAAAGCGCATTAACAACCGAAACACCAACACCATGAAGCCCACCAGAAACTTTGTAAGAACCTTTGTCAAATTTCCCACCAGCGTGAAGGACTGTCATTACAACTTCAACAGCAGGTTTTTTTTCTTCTTTGTGCATATCAACAGGTATGCCTCTTCCATTGTCTTCAACTGTTACCGATCCATCATCGTTAAAAGTTACAATGACCTTATTACAATAACCTGCAAGTGCTTCGTCAATTGAATTATCTACAACTTCATATATCAAGTGATGTAAACCTCTTTTTCCAACATCACCAATATACATAGCAGGTCTTTTTCTAACCGCTTCCAACCCTTCTAAAACTTTAATGTTTTCGGCGCTATACCCTTTTGTGCTTACGTTTTCTTTCATATAAACCTAAGATCCTTAATCATTGTTTTTACTAATTTCTTATTTATTGATTTTATTATATCTTCTTTTTGAATTTGAAGTTCTTGTCTCCATACAGGGTTTTTCGTTTTTACTGTCAGAATACCAAACTGAACCTCTAAGGGTTCGGTATTTTCTTTAATTTTTTGCCCTACCACATCTCCCCATAAATCAATTGCTTTTTGCTGGTTGATTTCATTTTCTATCCCTTCTTTCTTTATAAGTTTTTTTAATGCTCCACTTATATGTTCCATTATAGGCCAAGTTTATGGGTTTTAATTTCTGGTGTTTCAAGAACCAGTCCACTTTTTTCTATGTTTAGAACATCTGTAGTTGTAATAATTGTTTGAATAGGTTTTTTACCGCTTGTTTTAATAGAGTTAAGATATGAAACTAGTTTTTTACTTCTTTTTAAATCAAGTTTTGCAAATACATCATCAAGTAAAATAATAGGGTATTCTCCTGTTTTGTTTTTGATCAGGTTGATTTCTGCTAGTTTTAATAAAATTAAAGCTATTTTATGTTCTCCTTGTGAACCACATTCTCTTATGTTCTTTTCCCCCCATAATACGTGAATATTGTCTCTATGCGGTCCCTCAGAAGTTCTTCCTAAGAAGACATCCCTTTCTCTTGCATTTTTTAATAGTTTTTTATAGTCTTTTTTTTCATAAACTTTTCCATCATAATAAACACTTAGGATCAATTCTTTATGGTATTCGAAAATAACATTGTCTAAAGATTTTGTATAATCATAAAAACATTTCTTACGTAACTTCCAAAGTTTGACAGCATAATTAGATAGTTTTTCTTCCCATGGGGAATAATATTCTTCCCCAAAAATATTTTTGCTATTAAGAAGTGCGTTTCTTTGTTTCAGAGCCCTATTAAAACTTTGCAAAGTGTTTAAATAGTCTATGTTTGTAATTGAAAAAAGCCTATCAAAAAAGATCCTTCTCTCTTTAGGCCCTCCTTTCGTTATTATCTGATCTTCTGGAGATAATATAACAACGTTGTTTTTTCCTATTAAATCTTTACGTTTGCTTATTATGTTACCGTTGATTTTAATTGTTTTTTTGCTCTTTAAATTTGCTTGTATTCCTACAGTGTTTTTTACTCCGTTTGAAAAAAAATCTCCCCTTATTAGATAGTCCGAAAAACCATTTTTGATTATTGTACTTTGTTTGTGTGTTTTAAAGCTTTTTCCTATGGATAGTATATAAATTGCTTCTAAAAGAGATGTTTTCCCTGATCCGTTTTCACCCCAAATCACTGTGATTCCTTTAGAAAAATAAATTTCTTTTTTTTCGTGGTTCCTAAATGAAAAGATTGAAAGTTTTGATATGGCCAAAAAGAAACCAATTTTTGATTATTAATCATTGAGCCTTATTGGCATCAATAACATCAAACATTTTACTTTATCTCTTTTAGGATTTTCTTCGAATAAAGCAGCGCTAACAGAAGTATTAAGTTTAATCTCTACATTTTCTCCCGTTACATGACTTAAAATACCTTTTAAATATTCAGAATTGTAACCTATGGTGAGATCTTCTCCTGTATAGTTACCTAATATTTTTTCTTTAGCTTTTGATGATTTCTCTGGGTCTTCTGTTGTCACGAAACTATTATCTTTATTTAATGCAAGAGCAACTTGATGAGTAGATTTATTAGAGAAGATAGAAACTCTCCTTATAGCCCCCAATAAACTTTTTTTATCCATTAATAAAGTTTTATTGTTTTCTTGAGGTATAACGCTATCATAATCGGGAAACTTTTCATCAATTATTTTTGTAATGATTATATCTTTTCCCAGGTGGGCAGTAATAAAATTATTTCCAATCGAGAATTTTATTTTTTTCTCAGATAGTTGGGTAAATAAAAACGATAAAAACTTTTTTGGTATGATTATTTCCTCTTTTATTTTTTCAGGTAAAAAGTCTTTCACTTGGTATTTTACTAGCTTGTGTCCATCTGTGGAAACTGCAGTAAATTTATCTTCAGAGAATTTAAAAAGAACTCCTGTTAATGCTGGTTTTAATTCGTCTTGACTTACGGCAAACAAAGTTGATTCGATAATCTCTTTCAAGATCAAAGCATCAACGTCGATAGATTTTTTAGAGTTTTGATCAGGGGCTTTAGGAAATTCCTCAGCTGGTTTACCCATTAAATAATATTTTCCTATTTCTGTTTCAATTGTTGCTTTACAATTTTCATCCACAGAAATGGTTAATCTAATATCTGGTAATTCATTTGTTATTTCTAATAAAGTTTTTAAGGGTAATGCTGCTTCTCCCTGATATTCATGACTAGATGCCAGTTCTATTTGTATAGTTATTTCTAGGTCTGTTGATCTCAAAATGGTCTTTTCAGAGTTAACCTTAATTAAAACACAACTTAAAATAGGGAGTGTAGATCTCGTTGGTGTAGCCTTGGTTAGTTTTTGTAATCCTTTTTGTAATTCTGTTTTAGATGTGGAAAATTTCATAATATTAAAGTGAACGATAAATAAATTTTATTGATTGCATGAGACTAAATAAAATACCAACTTGTTACTTCTTTGAAAAGATATTTAAACTATAAATAAGTAATTATATAATATATTATTTTTATAGGTTGTTGATATGTGGATAATAACTATCATAGAAGATTAAGTTTATAAATATTAATATATAAACCTTTTTCTAAGATGTTGATAACTTCTTTTTTTTTGTTAACAGTTAGGTTCTTATTAACAAAATTTAGATCTTTTTAAAATAAGATTTTTATTATTTTTTTTGTCTTTATGTGTGGATAACTATCCTTTAACTTCAATGTAAATATCTTTCCTTGATTTTTTCAACCATTCCTGATACCAATCCATCTTTTTTTTATTTAAAGACATGTTTTCTATATCAAACCAGTGATCTTGGAGATTTGGTCTACCACCTTTTTTAAAGTCTTCAATCCAGATTAAATGATATCCCTCACTAGAGTTTATGGGTGGGCTACATTCACCTGCTTTAATATGTTTTATTGCTAAACCAACTTCTGGAATTAAAAAGTTGTTAGGGTCTACCCATCCTAAATCACCTCCTATTTTGCTAGTTTTTTTATCCTCTGAATATTTTTTTGTAAACTTAATGAAATCGTCTAAAGTTTTTATTGAATCTCTTTGTAGGTTTGTTGCGAAGTTAAAGTAAGTAGCATTATCGTCCTCAGTTATTTTAGGTATGTTTAAAATATGTCGAACTAATATTTTATCACCTTTTCTTTGCAAGGTTTCTATTAAATGAAAACCAAATTCGGATTCTATAGGGTTTGTTATTTGTTTTAGGGGAGCAGTAAAAGCTGCAGTTTCGAACCTCTTAACCAGCGAACCTCTTTTCACCCAACCCAATTCACCTCCATTATTTTTTGAACCTGGATCTTCAGAGTGCTTTTTTGCTAAATCTGAAAACAGTTCACCTCCTTCTATTCTTTCTTTTAAATTATTTAAAGACGAGATAGAAGATTTTTTAGCAGTTTCGCTCGGTTTAACTTTTATCAAACAATGTCTTAGTCTTGCTTTTAAAGGTAAAGCTGGTAAACTATCTTTATAAACCTTGTAAAAATTTAAAACATCTAAACGAGTTACTTTTACTGAGTTAATTAATTGCTGTTGGTACTTTTCAGATACCAATCTATCCCTCATTTCATACCAAAATTCCCTCCTGAAACTTTTTAAACTTTGACCTAAAACCTCTTCTGCTTTCTTCTCTCCTCCGGCTTGACTTACCAACATTTGTATTTGTTGATCTAAGGCTAGATTAACTTCTTTTTCTTCAACAAAAACAGAATCTATCTCAGCTTTTTTTAGAATAATCTTTTGGTCGATCATAGATTCCAGTATAGATTTTTCCAAAACTTTAATTTTTTCTACATTTTGTATAGGATCTATTTTGTTTTGGATTATTGACATGTTTAGCATTTGAGCTAAGTCACTCTTTAAAACAATATGTTCTTCAATTATTGCAGCAACACCATCAATAGTCTGATTACTATTTGAATATATAAGGGATATAAAGACCAGAAAAAGAATTAAAACTTTCACGTTTATTGATAATTTGGGTTTATATAAATTTCTTCAGTGTTTTTGATACTATCTAAAACAGCTAAAGATAGTTTCTTTTTCTTTCTTTTATGTAATCTTTGAAAAATATCATCATAAACTATCTCTAAACCTTTAATTGATCCTTTTTTATAACGATTTAATATTTTAAAAAAATGATACCCTTCTTGGGATGTTATTGGTCCTATAAACTTATTTGTATTACCAAAGATATAAGAACTAAACTGACCTGCAGTTTTACCTTTTTTAACAGTTTTAGATTCTAATAAAAAATCGGAAATATTTATATCAGTTTTTTTGTTTAAAATAAAAAAAGCCTTCAGCTTTTTTGAGTAAACAGATTCCTTTGTAAAATAATGTTCTAAAAAAACCTCTTCTGATTCTCTAAAAAAACTTTCTTTGTTTTCATTATAGTAATTTAAAACTTCTTTATTCGAAACATTTGTTTTTAAAGAATGATTTTGATTTAAAAAAGATGAAATAATAAGGTTGTTGAAAAAAACATCTCGTTTTCTCAATAGAACACTATCTTTATCTAAACCTAATTCTTTACCTTTTTTTAACAGTACAGTATTGTTTATCCAATCTGAAACTACACTGGGAACAGATTCTTTATCTAACGGTTTACCCATGTTTAATTTTATTGCATTTTTCAACGTAAGACTTTCTCCTGAAACCCTTGCTAAAACTTCTGAGCTATCTCTCTTTTTTGTTGAACATGAAAAGAAAAATAGAATTAAAGAGAAATTAAACACATAAGATTTCATTTAAATGAAACCCCTTATTGCACTTATAAAAGTAAATAACAACTCCAACGACGGAAAAACATCAAAATAATTTAAAGAAATTTTTAAACCTTGTTGTTTATTGTTTTCGTAATTATAACTTATCAAGTTGAGATGATTAAAGTTTTGGACACTTTCTAAGAAACCTATGAGGTCGAAATTTACATTTGGAACTTTCAAATGTAACATAACTTTAGTTTCATATATTTCAACTTTTTTGATTAGTGTATTTGCTAATAAAATTTTTAATAAGGCAATGTTTGTTAGAATTTTTGTTTCATCAGGTAAAGGACCAAAACCAATTTCTAAATTATTAATAATTGTATCAATCTCTTTCTTCTTTGTTGATTTGGATATTTGATAATAATAATCAACCCTTAAACTTTCTTTTCTTATATACGATCTTGGAATCTCTGCAAGTGTGCTTACATTTATAACAGGTTGTTCTTTTACCACCCCTTCTTTTTTTATTTTAATTTCTTCCTTTAGAAGATCACAATACATTTCAAAACCTACTGAAGAAATGTGACCACTCTGTTTATATCCAAACAAACTACCAGAACCTCTTATTTCTAGGTCTTTCTGAGAAATATTATATCCACTGCCCAAAATTGTATTTTGTTCAATTGCTTTTAAACGGTTGTATGAATCTTTTTCCAATACTTTTCCATGGGGAAGGAGCAACAAACAAGATGCTTGTCTTTTGCCACGGCCAACCCGCCCTCTAATTTGATAAAGTTGAGCTAAGCCGAAGTTTTGTGCGTTGTTAATTATCATAGTATTTGCGTTGGTAACATCTAAACCAGATTCAATAATAGTTGTACAAACTAAAACGTCTATAGACCCTTTAAAGAAACCTAAAATGGTATCTTCAAGTTCCTTACTTTCTGTTTTTCCACTAACACCAACAACGACATTTTTACTAAAATGACCTTGTATTTTTCTAACTACAAAAGGAATACTTTTTGTATCATTGTATAAAAAATAAACCTGACCTTTGCGATTAATCTCTTTTTGAATATGAGAAAAGATAAGAGGCCAACTAAAGTATTTAACAAATGTATTAATTGGTTTTCTTGACACCGGGGGTGTTTTAATCGTTGTTAGATCCCTCAATCCAACGAGAGCTTGCTGAAGTGTTCTTGGTATTGGTGTAGCCGTTAATGTTAAAACGTCCACGCTTTTTTTAAAAGAACGAATTCGTTCTTTATGATTAACACCAAATCGATGTTCTTCATCAATAATTAATAGTCCCACATTAACAAACTTAACATCTCTTGACAAAAGTCTATGTGTACCAATTAAGACATCAATTTTACCATTTTCTAAAAGATACAGGGTTTGAAGTTGCTCTTTCTTTGATTTAAATCGAGAAAGCAATGAAACAGATACACCAAGGTGAGATAGACGCTCTTTGCAGGTTATGAAGTGTTGATCTGCAAGAATAGTTGTTGGGCACAGTAAAACAGAAACCTTATTAGATAAATATGCTTTAAACATGGCTCGTATAGCGACCTCCGTTTTCCCAAACCCAACATCTCCAGAAATTAAACGGTCCATTGGAACATCGCTATTCATGTCTTTAAAAACATCATGAAAAGCTTTTTTTTGATCTGGCGTTTCTAAAAAGGAAAAGGAAGATGCCAACATACCGTCAAGATCGTTTTCTTTTTCATAGCGAAACCCTCTTTTTTTCGTTTTTTCTGAGTATAGAGTAAAAATTTCATACACAACCTCTTTAGCAGATTCTTTAGCTTTCCTAACTTCATTTTTCCATTTTTTAGAGCCTAAAGCAGAAAGAGCAGGTTTTTTTCCAGAACCAACATAACGATGAATAAGACCGAGCTGGTCCATTGAAACAAAAACACGAGTATTGTTTTTAAACTCTAATTCAACACCTTCTCGTACACCAACCATAAAAGATTTTTCAATCGGCCCACGATACAAACCAATCCCAAAAGATTCATGAACAACCATATCCCCCAATTTTAAATTGGAAAGATTTTTAGAGCTTATAACTTCTTTTACCCTAGCTTTTTTTGGTTGCCACCTAGGAGATTGAGAGTAAACATCAAATAAATCATTCTCACAAATAACTAAAAAACTATCTTTTTTCGACCAAAATCCAAATTCAAGAGAGCCAGGAATACCATAAAAGGGTACACCATCTAAAAAAAAAGGTGCCTTTTTACTATTAGAAACATAGAAAACTCTATCAAAAAAATTCAGAAAATCTGATCCAAATAAATTCTTTTTTAAACCAACATCTTTAGCATAGGAAAAAATAGAAAGAGACAAATTAATGTTTTTTGTTTTATTCGAACTCACCAGATAAAGTATACCTTTACGTACTTCACAAAGAAAAGAAGCTATAGGTGTAGAGTGGTCTTTAAAACTAATATTATCAGATACTTGTTGATCAACAACATCTTTTAAGACCGTTCTCCTTAGGTGGCTTATCGGGTGCTGGTTTATTGGATCAAAAATGCAAATACTTTCCACCTCCTCAAAAGAAAAAGAAACCCTTATGGGGTTTCTTAAATGAGATGGAAAGAAATCTAATATGTCTCCGCGAAACGCATACTCATTAACGTTTTCGACCATCCCAACTCTATCATAACCCAACCCATCTAAAAAACTGATTAATTTTTCTCTATCAATTACTGCACCAACTGATAGTTTTAATGTTTTAATGTTCCTTTTGTAACGCCTTGAAACAATGTTTTCATCAAACGAGGCTGTGGTTCCAAAACAAACAACACCTAAACCACTAGAGGCTTTTAGAAGACTCTCTTTTTTGTAACGAGAACTCTCTCTTTCAAAACCAGGTACATTATTCTCACTTTTGGTTTCTGGTAAATATGAAAAAACACGTTCATTATACTCACAACCCTTGTTGTAAAAGTCAAAAGCAAACTCAGGGTCTTTCATAAACACTAAAATATTTTCTTTTGAATACAGGCTCATCTCATATAGAAGAACAATTAGGCTATCCGAAGTCAAACCAGAAATATTACCCCCCCCCAGCACCTCTTCCAAAAATGAATTTTTAAAAATAGTGCCTGTCTCGTGTTTCACGTGAAACCTTATCTATGTAAGTAAATAAACAAAGAAGATATATCGGCTGGAGATACACCAGATATTCTACTTGCTTGTCCGAGATTCTCCGGTCTTATAATTTCAAGTTTTTCTATGGCTTCTTTTGAAAGACCTGGAATTTTCGAAAAAGCGACTTTTGGTGGAATTTTTTTGTTCTCATTTTTCGCTGTTTTCTTTATTTCATTGTGGTGTCGCTTAATGTAGCCTTCATACTTTATATCGGACTCAAGGTCATAAAGAAGGTCCTTTTTTAACCATTCTGAAAGAACTGTTTCTTTTTTTATTGATTTAAGAGGAAGGTCGAATATAGAAACCTCAGGTCTTTTTAATATTTTAAAAGCGGGGGTTTTTTGGTCCACTTTAATGTTTTCTTTTAGTTCTTCTTGGGAAAACGATTTTTCGAGTTCTTTTTTAGCTTCATTTTTTAAGTTTAAAGCTTTTTTAAGAATGTTTAACTTTTTTTCAGGTAGCAAAGCAAAGCTTTCAGAATAACCCAATAATCGCTCAAAAGTGTTTGAGTATCGCAACATTAGCCTATATTCTGCTCTAGATGTAAACATTCTATATGGCTCAAGAGTGTTTTTTGTTATTAAGTCATCAATCATAACGCCTATATAGGAAGAGTTTCTTGGTAATATAAGAGGTTTTTCACTTTTTATTTTTTTTGTTGCATTTATTCCGCAAATCAACCCTTGGGCTGCAGCCTCTTCATATCCCGATGTACCATTCATTTGTCCTGCAAAAAAAAGACCAGAAACTTCTTTTGTCTCTAGGGTAGATTTCACCTGTGATGGTGGAAAAAAATCGTACTCAATTGCGTATCCCGGTCTTAAAAGAGACGCGTTTTTAAGCGCTGGAATGCTTTTTAGTGCTTGTTTCTGTGCTCCTTCGGGTAGGCTTGTTGAAAAACCATTTAAGTATATTTGGTCAGAGTCCTTCCATTCTGGTTCAAGATGTAGTAGGTGGCTATCTCTTTCTTTAAACCGGTTTATTTTATCTTCAATTGATGGGCAGTATCGCGGACCTTTTCCATCAATGTCTCCTGAAAACATAGGAGACAAGTGGAGATTGTGCTTAATGATATCATGTGTTTTAACGTTTGAGTGTATGGTGTGGCATGGTTCGTTTGGTGGTTTAAACTTCATCGTTGAATAGGAAAATGGTGTTGGGTTCTCATCTCCAAGTGAAACTGAAGTCTTTCCCCAGTCTATGCTTTTTCTATCTAGTCGGGGAGGGGTTCCGGTTTTTAATCTTCCTGATCTGAAACCGAAAGATGTCAATGATTCAGTAATTCCTTCAGACCTTTGCTCACCCATTCTACCTGCCAATATTTTCCGTTCACCAATGTGGATAACTCCTGACAAAAAAGTACCTGCGGTTACAATAAGTGACAAACATTTGATCTCTTCTCCCGATCTTAAACAAACCCCCTCAATTTTATTGTTTTTTATGTTGACAGCTGTTGCTTCGGCTTGAATTACAGAAACGGAAGAACCGATTAGTCTTTTATAAATTGTTTTTTCGTATAATCTTTTGTCAACTTGTGCTCTAGGCGACCAAACTGCCCGCCCCTTACTTTTATTTAAGGTTTTGAATTGAAGACCAGAAAAGTCTGCTGCCTCCGCCATCGAACCACCTAAGACATCGATCTCTCTAACCATCTGTCCTTTCGCCAGGCCACCGATTGCAGGATTGCAAGACATTCTTGCTATTGCGTTTAAATCCATGGTAATAATTGCAACAGAAACTCCTAAAAAATTAGATATAAGAGCTGCTTCCACACCAGCGTGACCGCCACCTATAACCACTATATCATACTTGCTTTCGTACATGATACTTATTTCCCAACACAGAAGGTAGAAAAAACTTGGTCTAATATTTCATTAGTTGTTGTTTTTCCTGTAAATAGGTCAATGTTAGCTATTGCATTTTTAATTTCTTCAGCTGGCAATTCAACTTCATTGGAATTACTCTCTAGAATTTTCAGGGCGGTTGAAAGACAAGATGAAACATTGCCCATTGCTTCTTTTTGTCTAATTGTTGTCAATAAAGGTTCAGCTGCATCAACCCTGAAAAAACCCACTTTCTTTTCTATGTGTTTAATTAATGATGTTAGGCCTTTACCTGTGGTTGCAGATACAGGGAAAACGCCTTCGTTTTTTCCACTATATGGCACAGAATCTATTTTGTTGTAAACATAAATTTGATCCTTATCCTTATTAATAACAACAGTTTCTGAACTATTACAAAAAAGGTTAATTACAATATCTGCTGTTTCAATTTCTCTATAAGACCTCTTGATTCCTTCTTTTTCTATTTCATTATTTGATAGGTGGATACCGGCAGTATCTACCAGGGTAACGGGAACCCCACCTATTATTGTTTCTGTAGATACGGTATCTCGTGTTGTTCCTGGTATATCACTGGTTATGCTTTTCTCTACTCCAACAAGCCTGTTTACAAGTGTTGATTTTCCTACATTTGGTTCTCCAATGAAAACTATCTTTATACCATTGGATAAAGCATTGCCCCGGCTAAATGTTTCTAACATTAAATCTGCTGTTTGTAAATTATTTTTAACAGCTGTTTTTATTTCTTTTAATCTCTTTTCATCTATATACGTATCTTCAGATACATCTAATTCGTACTCTAAGTGTGCAAGGTTTGAAATTAAGCTTGCTTTTAATTTTTGTATTTTTACAGTTGTTCCTCCGCTTAGGTTTTTTGTTTGTTGTCTGACGGCTTCAATTGATTTTGCATTTATTAATTGAATTACAGACTCTGCTTGTAATAAATTTAATTTTCCATTAATAAAAGCTCTTTTTGTATATTCGCCAGGGTCCGCAATTCGTGCACCAAGTTTAACAATTTCATTAATTACCGTTTCACAAATATGAAGATTTCCATGGCAAGAAATCTCTACAACATCCTCACCTGTATAAGAGTTTGGGGATAGAAAAGCCGTAAAGACAGCTTGGTCGATTAAACCTGCGCCAGAGAACACATTTCGCACCTCTGCAGTTCGGTGTTTTAATGGTTGGTGGTTTTTACTTATTTTTTTTGATATTTTTATTGCGTTTATTCCACTCAAACGGATGACCGCTATTGCTGAAAATCCTGATGGGGTTGACTGGGAAACAATGGTCGTACTTGACACAAGTGTATTGCTAGACTTTCGGTTTGGTTGGAAGAAGTTTTTGTTGGGCAATAGTTAGTATATTAAATAAGGTGTAGTAGAGGTTTAGCCCAGATGGAAAATTGTTGAAAATTAAAAAGAAAAAAACCATCATGAAATTTTGCATCATTTTTTGCTGGGGTTGTTGTATCCCACCAGTCATCATTTTTTGTTGAGCGTACGTGGATAAAGCCATTAAAATTGGTAAAAAAGCAATATGAGAACCATATAAAGGAATTGTGAATGGTAGATCTACTATAACGTCTGGCGAAGAAAGGTCTTTTATCCACCATATAAAAGGTTCGTTTCTTAATTCAATAGTGGTTCTAAAAACTTGGAAAAGCGCAAACAATAAAGGCATTTGTAGAAGCATTGGCAAACAACCACCTAGTGGGTTTACACCCTTGGATTTATATAGTTGCATCGTTGCTTGGTTTAGTTTCTGGGGGTTGTTCTTATATTTGTCTCTTAACTTATTAACCTCTGGTTGTATCTCTTGCATTGCAGATGTTGATTGATAGCTTTTTTTTGTTAAAGGAAAAACTAAAATTTTAATCAATATAGAGAAAAGAATAAGAACAACGCCATAGTTCGGAATGTAATCGTGCATTCTTTTCAAAGAAAACAAAACGGCTTTTGAGATAGGCCTTATAAAAGACCAACCAAGGTCCATAATTTGATCAAGGTTTACACCAAGATCTTTAATCTTTTCGTATTCAAGTGGACCCAAGTAAAGAGTAAAAGATGTTTCTTGAAAACAATCAAAAACAAACGAAAAAGAATATTCTTCTTGATTTTTAGATTCTCCAAAAAGCTCTACAAACCTTATAGCTTCGGGTGTGTTAGGGATCATTGCAGAAACAAAATACTTTGTTCTTACTGCTCCCCAGCCTGTAGAGCCAATTAATTTTTTAGATTCACGCTGACCCTCTTTTACTTTTAAGTCTTCAAGTTCTTCCCCTTGGTAGGCAAACGATTTAAAATATGTCTTGTCATCAATAGAGTCTTTTTCTGTTGTTGCTAAACCACCGCTCCAAGAGAAACGCACATCTCTGAAAATCATATCTTTTATTTCAGAAAAGTCAAAATTTATATCGATTGTGTAGGTGTCTGGAAAAAAAGACAAAGATTTTCTAATGCTTCTATTTGGAAAAACCTCAAGGCTATATTCAAGACGGTTGTTAGAAGTTGAATTTAACATACTTGGCTCTTTAATTAAAATCCAATTTCTATCCAGGTCTATTTGATCTCCATTCAAATCTTGGATTTCAATCTCTAGGTTTCTTCTTTTGTTTTGTGCTATTGTGTTAACCTGTAGGCTATCAGGGTCCAAGAAATCATTAAGTAAAAAACTCTGTATAGAACCGCCACCATAGGAAGAGACCTGAGTTGTGTAAAGGTCGGTTTCTATCTTGCTTATAGTTTGTTCATGGTTTTTTTTATCAAGAGCTAAAAAACCTTCTGGTCTGGTATTATAAACGGAATGCTTTCTAGGAGAAGGAAGACTGTCTATTTGGTTTTTGCTTGGAAAACTGGCAGGATCATTTTCAGTTAACGTTTCCTGTGGACTAAAAATTTCCATGTATTTAGGCGTAAATAAAAGCACAAGCGCTATTAAAAAGAATGCTAATAAAGTATTTCTATCCATTTCACTTCACAGGGTCATGTCCGCCTTTTGAAAAAGGATTACACTTAACTATTCTTTTAATTGAGAGTAATAACCCAACAACCAAACCTTTTTTCTCCAAAGCTTCAAGAGCATAATTAGAGCAACTAGGGTGAAACCTACAAGTGTCTCCGAAAAGCGGGGATACAAAGACCTGATAACATTTAATAACAAAGGAAAGCGAATAAATAGTCGCACGAATAAACAAGATTAATATTTTACAGATAGGGAGTTAAAGAGCGAGTCTTTTACGACCTTTCTTTCTGCGCCTTTTTAACACCGTTCGACCACCCGTTGACGACATACGCTTTCTGAAACCGTGTTTATTTCGGCGTTTTCTTCTGCTTGGTTGGTAAGTTCTTTTCATTTATGTTAAAGTATACATATAAATTACTAAAGACATTTGACCCGAACAAAAAAAACATAAAAAATTTTAATTTTTAGATTTAGAAATAGAAAAGACAAAAAAAACAATGTAATTTAAGATGATTTTATGAATGTGGATAACTTGTGGATAAAATAAAAAACAATATAGCCGGTGCTTGGGAGTCTGTTTATCGTGATCTAGAAAAAAAATTACCAGGACACGCGATACATGCGTGGTTTGACCCTATAGTTGCAGTGGATTTTCAAGAAAAATCTTTCATTCTTGAGGTACCAAACCAATTCTCTCTTGAATGGATTGAGTCTCACTACAAAGATGAAATCACTTTATCAATTAAAGATTTGTTTGATAAGAGCATAAAATATCAACTCTTGGTAGTAAAAGAGAAAAAAGATACTTTGTTTAATAATAAACCAAAAGAATCTATTCTAAGAGATAAGCCAGTGCGCTTTAACAATCTTAATATTAAATATACGTTTGATAATTTCATTGTGGGTAGCAATAATGAGTTTGCTAAAACAGCGTCAGAATCAGTAGCTAGTAACCCTGGCCAGCAAAACTTCAATCCACTAATTATATATGGAGGGGTAGGACTTGGAAAAACACACTTAATGCATGCTATTGGGAACAGTTCCCTCAATCAAAACCCAAATTTAAAAATTGTTAATATAACAAGTGAACAGTTTACTTTAGATTTTGTTAATAGCTTGAGAAAAAATAAAACTATAGAGTTTGCCCAAAATTATAGATCATCAGATGTCTTGTTAATTGATGACATTCAGTTTTTTAGAGGTAAAGAACAAACACAGGAACAATTTTTTCATACGTTTAACGTTCTCCATCAGAGCGGTAAGCAAATAGTTTTAACAGCAGATAAGTTCCCAGGAGAGATGAAAGGGCTCCAAAGTAGACTTCTTTCTAGGTTTCAATCAGGCCTCTCAGTAGATGTTCAGCCGCCTAATTTTGAGGTTAGGGTAGCAATTTTACTTGAAAAAGCTGAACAGAATGGATTGGAACTAGATTATTCTACTATCGAATTTATTGCTAGACATATAAAAAAAAATGTAAGAGAGCTTGAGGGAACCATTATTCGATTATTAGCTAAATCATCTCTTTTAAACATTGAAATCAGTAATCAACTAGTTACTGAAGTTGTTAAAGAAAGAGTTGGTGGAAGAATCGGAAATGATATCTCTATCGAAAATATAGTGAAAAAAGTATCGGAAATATCAAGCGTAAAAGAAGGCGACATTGTCGGAAAAAGCAGAAAGATGGAAATTGCAGAAGCGAGACAAGTTTCTATGTTTCTATGTAGAGATATAATGGGTACATCTCTCAGCAGTATTGGTATGTTTTTCGGAGGCAGGGACCATACTACAGTTTTGCACGCTCTTAAAACCGTCCGTAAAAAACAAACTAATAACGACAGGATGAAACGAATGATTGGCTCCATTAGGAAAGAGCTTGGGTTTTCTTTCTTGTAGATACAAAATAGAAAACTATCCACTTTATACCATTGGATTTTTGGTAATTTCGTTTTAAGTAAAAATATGATTTTATAGGAGTTTAAGATGCAGAAAAGCAGTGTTAATAAAGTTATTATCGTAGGAAACTTAGGTCAGGATCCGGAAGCAAGGTTTACACCGCAAGGAACAGCGGTAACTAACTTAAGTATAGCCACAAATGAATCATGGAAAAACCAAGAAGGGCAAATACAGGACAGGACTGAATGGCATAGAGTTGTTTTATACGGTAAAATGGCAGAAACTGCTGGCGAGTACATGAGAAAGGGGTCTATGGTCTATGTTGAAGGTAGACTTAGAACAAAAGAATGGGAAGATCAAAATCAAAATAAACGAAAAACTACTGAAATTATGTGCGATAACTTTACTATGCTTGGTAGAAGAGCGGACAACCAACCTAATCAAAATAACAGACTAGAACGCACAGCAGAAGACGATGACCTTCCTTTTTAAAGAACATTAAAACAAAGGTTTTTTTTCGTCATGAAAAAAACGTTTGGACCTGAGTATTTATCCAGGTTAAGCCCAAGAAGCTTTTCAGTAAGGTATCTTCTCACATATGTATCGTTTTTTTTGTGCTCAACTATCGCAAAGACGAAAATTAGAGGACGTTGGCACGTTCCTTCCAAAGGTCCTTTTGTTGTCGCAAGTAATCATTTCAGTAATTACGATCCACCTTTTTTTGTTTACGGAATTCAAAAGCCTGTTAATTTTATTGCCGCAAGTGATCAAGAAGTAGAGTGGTGGTTGATTTGGGCTCCTTTTATGTATGGCTGGATTCCAGTAGATCGAAAAAAACTCGCACCATCTACTATTAAAAGAGCGCTTAAAGTATTAAAAAAAAAAGAAATCCTAGGCATTTTTCCAGATGGTGGAGTTAATAACACAATACTTGGCAGCCCTAAAAATGGAACAGTTTACCTATCAACAATAGGGAAGGCTCCTATAGTTCCAATGGCGATTTATGGAGCTGAAAGTGCTATTGAAAATGTTATAAAGGGAGTAAGACCAAGAGTGAATGTAAATATTGGAAAACCATTCGGGCCTTTTAAAATAAAAGGAACGAAAAGTAAAAAAGACAAAGAATTACAAAAAATAGGTTCCGATATGATGGTTAGGATAGCGTCTTTATTACCGGAAGATCGTCAAGGACCTTATTTTAAAAATAAAAAAATAGAGAAATATCAAAACGAAAACGGATTTATACCAGCTTAAAAATATTTATCTTAGAGTCTGTTTTTATTTGATCTCTTTATGATAAAATAAATTCCAATCAGAATAAACGGGGCTCCCTCTAGAGAGTTTTTGGTTATTTCCTCTCCAAATAAAAACCAACCGAATAAGGATGCAATGACAGGTTCACCAAGAGGAACTGAAGCTATTGCTGTAGGGGATAAGTGTTTTAAGGCATAGTTTAGTGAGTTATGACCAAGAATAGATGGCACTACACCCAAAAACAAAAACCATTTTAAATCCTTTGATTCAAAGGAAAATATAGACTCACCTGTTGCAATACAAAGGATACCAATTGTAACCGCTGCATAAAAGAAAAGTGTCCTTCCATACGCAATGTTACTGTTGTTTTTTCTAATATTTTTAGCTATTACATAAACTAATGCTATACAAAAACCGCTCAACAAGGAAATCATATTACCCATGAGATTATTTGAACTACTATAAAGATCAGATCTTTGAACTAAAAAAACCCCAAACAATGTAAATAGAAGAGGAAAAAAAACATTTTTTGAAATCGTTTTATAAAGAATGAGTGCGAATCCAACTGTGAAAAGAGGTCCAGTATTACTTAATAAAGTAGCATTAGCTATCGAAGTGTTTCTTACTCCCCAAAAAAAACATGCAAAGTGCATACCTAAAAACAAACCCGCCAACACTACTAGGCCTAAAGATTTTTTTTTCAGAGGTTTTGTTTCCATATAAGCACTACATATCCAAAGGATAACACTTGCGATTATCATTCTCCAAAAAGCCATTGTAAGGGGAGGTACGGAAGGAAGTGATCGTATGACAAGAGAAGTGGAGCTCACAGAAAACAAAGCTAACATTAAAATAAAATATAAACGTTTATTCATGTTAAATGAAGAGCGTGTTTAAATTATTCGAAATATAAAGTTTCATCTGTTTTGCAAATGTGAACCAACGAAATTCACCAGAAAGGAGTTTGTTGAAAAAATTATGTCTAAACTTTTTTTGCAAAAGGTTAAAGTCAGGCTACTGCTGAGAATGTTTTTTTCTCTGTTTCAAAATGTATAAACCAACTAATAGTTTATAAATCATTTTTAATTTTTTTAACGCACTTAAGACTTATTTTCGTTTATTGCTTTTATAACTTTTTGTTCAAGAAAACGATTAAAAAACAATTTTAGGAATGGAATTAACGAAAGTTTCTTTGGAATATAAATAGTGTCCAAATCCTTTTCAATTGAACTAATTATTGTTTGAACACAATGAGCAAGAGGGACAGCTTCTTTTGTGTGTTTTCTAGTAAATCCTTGTTGTCTTTCTCCATCAGCCCCAAAAGAATTGTTTCGAAGGTTTGTCCCTTTTATCCAGCTTAAAACAGCTTCTAGGACAGTGATATCAGCCTTGTTTTCTATTCTTATGGTAGAAAGAAACCCATGCAAGGCGTGTTTTGAAGCAACATATCCAGAATGGTTAGGGAAACCCATAATTGCTTGCCCGGTTGAACAACTAACTATTTTTCCTTTTGACTGTTTCAGAAAGGGAAGAGCAGAATGAACACAGTAAACAGATCCCATGTAATTCGTATTCATTATATCTTTAAAAAAGCCAACATCCTTTATTTTATCAAACTTTGCCCACATACTTATTCCTGCATTGAGTACCAAAGCATCTACTTTTTTATATTTCTCTATCGCGGCACTGATAATTTTATCACATTGAGTTTTGTCAGTGATATCAGCCTGTACGGCCAAAGAACGTCCACCATTTTCATTAATTTTATGACAAATGGCGTCTAGCTTTGCCTTTGTCCTTGCAGCGCATACAACACTAGCTCCTTTTTTAGAAAGTTGTATTGCTAATTCAGCTCCAATTCCAGAGGATGCACCTGTAATTATAAAAACTTTATCTTTTGGGTTCACCTAGGGTTACTTTTGCGCCTTAAAATTAATCACTAAAAATATTGTTAGAAACCCCGAAGACATTTGTTGGGTCTTGTGATTTCTTCATGTCTTTGACAAGTTGTACACTCCCTTCTGAAATCATATCCGATATAAAGTCTTTTCGAAGTTTTCCAACACCATGATGATGAGAAATAGATCCACCATTTTCAATAATTGTAGCTCTTAGTTCGTGTTCAATCTCACCAAAAACTTCTTCAGGGTTTTCGATACCTTTAAAACTCATAGCAATCGTATTGTACATACAAGCGCCACTGTGATACACTTTAGACAATCTAGATCCAAAGAGGTAAGAACCAGGTAGATTATGTTTTTTGTGCAGCTCTTTTAGTTTTTTAGTTACGGCCTCGCTTACTTTTATCACATCAGACCACGGAACTGCGCTTTCTAAGGTTTCTCCTATTATGTTTTGATCCATAAAAAAATCTCGTATGTATGCAATAGCAAGAGTTAGGTTATACCCGCTCTTCCCTTGAGATGAACCAGCAAAAATTGGATTGAATTCATTCGCTAAAACTTTTAAGTTTTTTTTCTGATACAGAACTTCTTGATGGGAGCCTTCCATTTTAAAAATTGCAACTACACATTTTTTCGGATCGAAGCCCTTAACTTTAAAAACAAAGAAATTTTTAATAGACTCTATTGTTTTTTTAAAACCGGTTTTTTTTTCTTTTAACGCGCCCGCAAAACGAACCATTGAGTTATCCATAAGCCTTGAACTTGCTGGGATTAAGTTGGATCTTGATACTCGTTTCATAAAGGCAACACCATCTTCCCAACTATGAAATAAAATTGATTCAAACGTAGATGCTTCAGGTTTTCTATGTATTCTAATTGTTGCTTTAGTAATAATTCCAAAATTTCCCTCTGAACCAAAAATTAAATTTTGGGTTTTTACCCCGAAAGATGACCGGGTTACAGGTTTAATCTGGTTTATTGTGCCTGCAGGTGTAATAAGAGTAATGTTTTGTACTATATCTTCGATGTTCCCATATCGATGTTTCTTCATTCCAGATGCATTGGTTGATATCCAGCCACCAAGAGTGGAAAATTCAATACTATCTGGTTCGTGTCCAGCAGTATATCCAAGTTTTTGTAACCTGTTTTCCAGATCAACACCTAATATTCCAGATTGCACTGTTGCCAATAGGTTCTCCTCATCTATAGATTCAATTTTATTCATCCTCCTTGTGTCAACGGAAACGACCATTCTCTCTTCACTTTTAGGTATTTTAAGAGCATTTGAAACACTTGTTCCTCCACCATAGGGAATTAGGCAAACATTATGCTTTTTTGCTAGTTCGATTAAAGTTTTTGCTTCTTGTTCTGTTTCAATATAGAAAACTAAGTCTGTAAAAGTGTCTAACTTTGAATAGAGGACTTTGTATACTTCGTCAGATGTTGTTTGCCCATGGCTGTGCAAAAGTCTTTCTTTCTGCGATGAAGAAAACCTATCTTCATCAAAAATTGATATAACTTCATCCATAAACTGTTTGTTTATTTTTTGTTTTGATACGTATTTTTCTTCAACCTCTTTAATTTGGGGGTCGGGTAAAACTTTTATATCTAAAACCTCTTCAGCAAAAGGAATCAAACCTGGAAGATTTTTAGAACAAATGTTATAACGATTTCCAGAAAGGGAAACAGTTTTATCTCCTTTGGAAATAAAAGCAGAATCCTTGTAACCCCAACGGTGACCCCAATTGGTTTCGTTTACAGCAAAAAATTTCTTTGATTTATCCATATAATAATTTAGTCTTTTCTTTGATTTGGTTCTCTAAGAATTCGGTTATTTCTTTTGTAGCTTTTTGTATAGCTTCTTCGCTGGGATTTTTCTCTTCTATAAAGTTGGTTGGGTAAATAGGTTCTAGTATTAAAACTTTTATCTTTCTAGGCCAACTAAAAAATAGTTTACCCTTAGGCCAGACTAAATGAGAGCCATAAATAACAGCGGGTAAAATAGGTTTATTTAGATATATAGAAAATTTTGCTGTCCCCAAACGGAAAGGTAGTATTTCACCAGGTTTTCCTCTTGTTCCCTCAGGGAACATAATTAAACTTCTTTTCTCAAAGTCCATAAAAGCTCTAATTAAAGCAAGTGTGTTTTTTATTGGAAATTTGCGGATGCCATTTGTTTTTCTATCTACTGGAATTAGGTTCATGACCATGTTTATTGATATCCTTCTTAGCCAACTATCAAAAAAATAATCCTTCGCTGCAAGCATCGCTACCTGGTTATAGTTTTTTTTTGTCGATACTGAAAGAAGCGCTACATCAAGGTGGCTATTATGGTTGCTACAAGCTATAAATGAACCATTAGGTATGTTTTCTTGTCCTTGAATTGTAAGGGGTGTGTAAAGTTTAAAAACTACTTTAGAGTAATAATAAAATAAAGTTTTGAATATTTTATAATAGAAAGGTTGTTGTTTAACTAGATATGAGTATTTTGGATTGTCGATAACATCCATGTTGTTTTTTATTTTCTTCCATACTTCATATGTGCATCTGTCCATGTATGAGATCCTATAGCGCAGATAAGTGAAATTTCAAGCGAAAGTGTAGCCCCGGCAATGATCTCGGCAAGCTTTCTGCTTGAACTTTTTCCCGCTGAGCACCCTAAAAGCTCTAGGTTTTTATTTTGCATTTTCAGACGAGTTCCACCACCAACAGTTCCAACGGTTAAAGAAGGAAGTGTAAGTTTAAACTTAAGAGCGTCTTCTCTTTTTTCAATTCCAAAATGAGCTATGCTATTTTCTGCAACACAAGCAGCATCTTGACCTGTTGCAAGGTAAATTGCAGTAAGAGCATTTGAAACATGTAATCCATTACCATGAGTTCCAGCCATACTCGAAACAATTGGAAAGAAGCTCCAAGCGTCAAATAAAATATCTGGATCTATCTTAAGTATGCGTTTCATTACACTGTTTCTTATTGTTGTTTCTGCGGTCACTCCATGTCCTCGACCAAGAATCATATTCCTTACGGATGCTTTTTTATCACTATTAAGATTTGATTCAAGAAAATAGTTGTGGTTAGTTTCCTTTTGTATATATTCACAAGCAACTTTTGCTGCTAGTGTTACCATGTTTTGTCCTGCTGCATTACTAGTATCAAGCACCAAGTCTAAAATAACATAATTCTGAACAGTGTATTGATCAATGCGTAAAACTTTTCCGTGATTTGTTGTGCTTTCAGCAACTTTTCTTATTTTGTCTTCGTTTTTGGAGACCCAAACTTGAAAAGCTGAACTTTCTTTTAAATTATCAAAAATAAAGACAGGTGCTCTAGACAGCTCTTGTCGGAAATGGTTTACTTTTATCCCTCCAGAAAGAGCAGACGCATAGATTCCTCTGTTCATCGACATTGCTAAGGTACCCTCAAGAGTGCATAAAGGAACGCAGAATTCACCTTTTGCATATTTCCCATCAATAATCATTGGACCAACGACTGCCATTGGTATCTTCATGAAACCAACATGGTTTTCAATAATACCTTGAAGATCTTCTGCTCTGTCTTCTAATGTGTCGTCAATATCTATACCAGCATATTCTTTAACCCAAGACTTTCTTGCTTCGGTGTCGACCCTTTGATATCCACGAGGGATTGATGCTCCCCGCCCGTTTAATTCTTCAGCCATTTGTATTTTCTTTCTGATATAATATTCATGTGTGTATTTATTTTTATGTTAGGTAATCTAGAAACGTATATTCTTTAACTTAAATCATAAGCACGTCGTACAAATATACTAGAAGGAATAAACCTATTCAAATAAAAATAGTACCTTCAGTCTCTATCAATTCAATTAGAATCTACAATCAGATTGAACTGTAAAAGGTAATAATTTTCACAAAACTAACAAAAGCTGTTGAGTTCTCTTGATAAACCGAGGACATCTTTTTCTCTAACATAATACTTTTAAGGTGGGAGCTTTAATCTGTTCTTTTTGTTCTTGGATCGAAGTTGATAGATTTTAGAAGTAACTTACTTTACATGTTTGAGTTAAATTGCTAATTACTTAGTGCAAAAACTTTTTTGACTCTAAGGTGAGCAATGTTATGATATGTGGTTTTCAAATAGAAATCAAGCAATAAGAGCAAGGTCCTCAACACCCATTAAACTAAGAGAGCATGATCATAAAAATGAACCAAGCTCCGCAACCTAGTAAGATATTTTGAAAAAGTTTATTCTGCTTCGTTTCTTTATGTTTTTTAATTTCATAAGGAAGAACTTTTCTTAATTCTTTGCGCACCTCTTTTTTGATAATTTTCCGCAATTCTTCTTCGGTAAGATTGCCTGTTAAGTCATTAATTTCTTTTCTTGCAGAAGAATAAGAGCTTTTATCTATTGCTTTAGTATCACTATCGTATTGTTTTAGGTTTTGGTTAAGCAATGTCTTGTTATCAATCGCTTTTTTAAAAGTTTTTTGCTTGCCAATAGAGTCTGAATTTAATTTTTCTTTGTTCCTGGTGAGCTCTGTTACCTTGTTTGGTTTTAGGAAATCAGGTACCAGTATTTCCCATTCTCCAGTCATTGGATTAAGTTGTGGTGGAAATAGGATATCTTTAGTCACAGTGTTTTTGCTGCAATCATACTCAAAAACATTTACATAACCAAATTTTGTCGCAGTCTGAATATCATCACAATTGAAGTGATTAAGGTTGTTGCCAATTAGTAAATGAACATGCCCCATATATGTTCCGATAAATTCACCGCTAATTAATTTTCCATCATTTAGTTTTATCTCTATAATGTTTTGTCCATTTATAAAAGAAAACAACAGTACAAGGAAAAATTTTTTCTTCTTAATCACGTAGTCTACCAGAGATATCAATTTTTTGAGGTTTATAAAAAGTCTTTTTGCCTAAAACAAAACCCAAAATAGTTCCAATTGTAGAAATAGATGCGGAAGCGCCGTTATTTGGGTGGGGGTGAGCTATAATTGTTGCTACATAACCAGCAAGACCGCCTAAAATCGATATACCGAACACCATATATAAATCTTCAGAAACAGGAGGAAGGTAAACCACATTAATATTTTTATGGTTATAAGGTGTTGCTTTCCCTTCTATTATAATTATAAAATCTGAATCAGTTACTTCCATCAAAACCCCTTCCACAACTCTTAAGTTTTTGTCTGTAAAACGAACACTTTTTCCTTTGTAGTTTTCTTTAAAATTTTCTAATCTAATTTTACGTACTTCGTACGAGTTCGTTTTTATTTGACTGAAAGCGAATGAAAAAAACCAGACTGTCCAAAGAAGTTTTTTCTTCATACTATAGGCAAAACACATTTAAAACTCAAAAAATTCCCAATAGAAATCAATGTAGGGCTGTTGAAAGTGGATTCCAAATCTAAAAGTTTCACTAACTGCGTATTGCATTCCAAAATCGAAATCTATAAGGCTCGGTGTTCCCCTTGGAGAATCAATGGAAAACGCCGTACTCCCGTCTGTCCCAAGGTAGTCTCTTCGAATCGAGTCGAAATCCATAGTCTTATAACCATTGTCAATCCATGCAAGAGCCAAAAACTTAAGGTCTCTTCTAAGATCGTATTCAATTCCAGCCCAAATTCTGTAAGGGACCCTATATTTTGGGTCTTCATTCCAGGAGACAGTGTAGGATTTATTGTCTTTTATAATAGAATTAACTATTAAGTTGCTTCTACTCATAAATGCATTGGATATTTTTGCACCAGCAGACCAACCGACCTTTCCCCTTCCAGAGGGGTTTGTTCTTCTGGAAGAAAACACGATGTATGCTTGAGCAAATAAATGACGACTTTCATCTTCGGTAATATCATTTACATTAATATCTGGCATACCCTTAGTTCCATCCATTTCATTCAGGGGTCCTAATAGGCGTGTTTCGTCACCAACAACTTCGGAAATATTTATGGCTTGTGAATACTTTCCGTTTATTCCACTTGCTTTGTATGCTCGGTGTATACCGGCCCCCCAAGAGGCAGCAACTTCTTTACTTGCATTTTTTTTATGATAAAAACGATTTTTAGCATGTAGGTTCAAATCCCCAGAAAAATTAGCCCCAAAAATCGAGGTCATCATAAATCTATCTGTTAAGCCATAACCAATAGATAAGCCACTCACATAGAAGGTGTTGGCTGCAAGAGGGAAAGCAGTAGGGTCTAAGAAGATATTCATTAGCTCATCTTTACCTTGGTAGAATTGTTTTTTGTTTTCCGTTTGTTTATCTAACACGCCACCATAGTATCTTTTCATACTAGAGATATCTCTTTTTTGAACAACCGCATCTCCATACTGAGTTCTAAGAACAAATTCCTCATCTGTTTCTCCAAGCACAACCCCATTAAAAAGTTCTCCCTTTTTATTCTTTATTTCTGCCGTTTCATCCAAAAATTCGCTTTTGGGTATTGTAAAGCTTCCACTACTTGTTTTTAACGTAGCCATGTTATCATTCACAGAAATAATTTCTCCAACACGGACTGAACCATCGCGAAAATGGAATTGTTTTTTCATACCTGGCTCTATGAAAGATGCAGACTTCTTTTTAATTTCCATTTCTGTTGTTTTAGGTTTAGAAACATTGCCAGACTGGAAAGCTTTAATAACTTCAGCTCCTTGTGATCGAGTTAAATCTTTTAAATCAACCCCGTAGCTTTGAAGAAGATATCCCTTTAGGTTTTCGCTTGAAAAGCCAGCAGAAGTTGCCAAAGAAGAAATTGCTGACTTTTGTGCTGGAAGAATTGAAGCTTCTTGAGATAATAAACAAGAAAATAAAAAAATGGCTAATAAAATATTTTTAGATTTCATTTTTTCTCCAAATTTATGATATTGTAGCAAAAAATTAGTATTCTTATTGTAGAATTCTTGCTAAAAAATTTAATTTAACTTAAATTAAATTAAGTTCAAATTAAATAAAAACAAAACAATATTCAATTTACATTTAGGATTGCAATGGAAAATGCTCTAGACATAATAAATGATGTGATGGACAAGCATAGATTCAGACATAAAAGAGACGTTGCTGAATATTTTGGGGTAACCCCGCAAGCTCTTAGTATTTGGATAGCGAAGAATCAAATACCTCCGAAGCATCTACTTAAACTTTCTCAAGAGAATAAGGTAGAGGTTCCTGTCAGAATTAACAACAGCGGGAAGTTAGAAAAATCAAGTTCTCCTGAAGAATTACAATCGGTTATAAACTACCTTATGCGTGAAAATATTTCTTTAAAAGACGAGCTTCGTGGACTAAAAGAAAAAACAAAAAACAAGTCTATTAAAAAGCATCAAGGAGGCGTCTTTGATAAGTTAACTACAGATACTCTATACATTTCGGGAAGAATGTCTGATGGGATTATAACCGATTTAGATGGTAAATGGGAAAGCGTAATGGGATACAAGCCATCAGAGTTAAAAGGGACGCGGTATGATGGAGAGAGCCTTATTCATCCCGAAGATCTTAAAAGTGTTAAAAAAATTGAACAAAATTTAAAAGAATCAAAAATCATCTCTTTGTCCAGATACTGTACAATACAACGGTGGAAACACGGAAAAAGAGGAGATTATGTAATGCTTAGTATGGTATGGGATGTAAATGTTGAGGAAGATATAGGCCTTGTTGTTTGTAAGCCGATCGATGGTTTTATAACAGTGTAATTATTTTTTCATTAAGACCGTTTTGTACATCTTAGTTAAAAGAAGAAATTTTAAAGATTCCTATTAGATCAGGTATACTGGCTATAAACCATAATACTATATAAACTTTAGCTTTCATTTATTAAAATACAATACTAGCTTTTTGAAATCTTACCTGTTAATTATTCTGTCTATCAATTATGCTCAAAACCAAAGCACGTTGGTGATTAACTCAAATTACAATTCTAACAAAAAGCTACCCTTTAACAAGTGGAACCAGTTATACAAAGTGGGAAGCAATCGCATGCCAATACTAGATAGAAGTCGTTCGAATTGGTTTTACTTTATGGGGGCATATAACGATACTTGGGGAACAGACATATATTTACTAAAGTCCTTTATAAAGAGCAAATCCTTGTTTTATTATCCATTTAAAAATCCAGTTCTAAGTTTTCGTACAAATTACAATATGTATGGATTAGGTCAGGAATTACCAGTTTTTGTAAATATTTTGGGTTTTAACATCAAGAAGCTAAAAGTTGATTATCAAAACTGGCATTCTTACGGTCCAGAGTAAAAGAATTAAAGAGAATAACTTTGATTTCTGAACATAAAGCCCGCTTGTTATTTTATTAATTTTAATAAAGTTAAATATTTATAGTACCTGTTGCTTTTTATATATGAAAAATTATTCCATATTATTCATAAGTTAAGTTTCATATTATTGGTAAAAAAACTCAGTTTATAACAAAAAAATGAAGCCATTCTTTTCATTAGTATTAATATTGATTGCTATTTTTTCTTCATTGTCCTATTTGAAATCAAAGAACAAAGTATTTCATAACGAATTTATTGAAAGCAATGAGACCAAACTATTAAACCTAAGGCAACTCACCTTTTCTGGCGAAAATGCAGAAGCATATTTTTCGAAAGATGAAAAACATCTAATTTTTCAAAGTCATGACGGTGACTCTTTGTGTGATCAAATATATATAATGAATATTGAGAAAGGCGCGGTGGAAATGGTTTCAACAGGAGAGGGTGTTACAACCTGTAGCTATTTTTTGTACCCACAATGTAAAAAAGCAGTATATGCATCAACGCACCTGGCTAGCAAAGAGTGCCCCCCGAAACCAGATTATAGCAAGGGGTATGTTTGGAAGTTGTATCCAGGTTATGATATTTTTCTGAAGGATTTAGACGATAAGTCAATCATACAACTAACTGATACCCCCGGTTATGATGCTGAGGCAACCGTTGCCTTTGATGGAAGTAAAATTGTATATACATCAATGGTTAGTGGAGATTTGGAAATATGGACAATGGGTCCAAAAGGGGAAAACAAAACTCAGCTCACTAATGAATTGGGTTATGACGGTGGAGCATTTTTTAACAGTGATGCTTCAAAAATAGTTTGGAGAGTCTACCATCCTAAAAGCAAAACCGAAGTTGATCAATATAAAGCATTGTTAGAAGAAAACTCTATTAGGCCTATGGCTTTGCAAATATGGACAATGGACGCCGACGGGTCTAATAAGCAACAAATTACAAATAATGGGGCTGCAAACTTTGGCCCCTACTTCTATCCTGATGGGAACCGAATTATTTTTTCGTCTAACTTACATGATGAAAAACGCAGAAACTTTGACCTTTATTCTGTAAATGTTAATGGCACTGATCTTGAAAGAATTACATTTTTTGACGGATTTGATGGGTTTCCAATGTTTAGCCCAAGCGGAAAATATCTCGTTTTTGCATCAAATCGAAACCAGAAGAAGAGAGGTGACACCAATCTTTTTCTAGCAGAGTGGAATTACCAATGAAACAAACTTTGATAACATTTTTTTTATTCACAAGTGCTTTTTCAAAAAATCTTGAGAATGATATCGCATACAAGCTCGTTTCTGCTGAATTAAATGGAGCAGTGCCGGCATTGTTTTTAGAAAAAGCTTTTTCACATGAGGAATTAGAAATACATGACATAATTGTAGAGCGTTTTGAAAAACCATACGAAAAAAAACCTTGGGTAGAATACAAGAAAATCTTTGTCAAAGAATCAAGAGTGACTGCTGGTGCCAAATTTTATGAAAAGAATAAGACGTTAATTCACAACGTTTCTAAAAAATATGGTGTTGACCCTTTTGTTATTGTTACTATTGCCGGTGTTGAAAGTAATTACGGTGTCCACCATTCACAATTTTCTGTCTTTAATGCACTATATTCTCAAATACATGAAATTCCTAGGCGAAGTAAGTGGGCGACAAGAGAACTAGCAGAGTTTATTAAATATTGCTTTAAAGATCAGTTAGACACTCAAGAGATAGGAGGTTCTTATGCTGGTGCTTTTGGGTATGGGCAGTTCATTCCTTCAAGCTTCACACGGTATTCAGTTGATTTTAATGAAAACGGTATGAGAGAGCCATATGGTTGGCCTGATGTGCTAGGGAGCATAGCAAATTATTTACGGATGAATGGATACAAAAAAAATAGTAACAATTATCAAACAGACGGCGATATTTATAAATCGGTATATGCTTATAATCATGCTCATAACTATGTTTTGGCTGTGCTTGAACTAACAGAACAAATCCGTGAAAGGTGTACTGGTTCAAGAAAGTATTATGCTTCTGAAATTTCTAATTTCGATTTGGAAAGAGCAAGAATGTATAAAAGGAAAAATTGGGCTCCAGACAAAACTATTAATATGGAGGCTTGGGAAGAAGTATCTACTTCTAACTAAAAAGTTACCTGTAATACTCTTTTTTGTCCATTTCTTTCGATAACCACCGGAATTGTTACCCCCGATCTTAGGCTGCTAATCCTATCCATATACTCATAAATATTGTTTATTGGTTTGCTATTGATTGATTTTATAACGTCTCCCTTTTTCATACCCGCCTTAGCTGCGGGACCATCACTTTTTGATATTCCATCTATTTCCAAACCTTTCTTGAAACTTGTATATGAGGGCATTATTCCCAAAGTAACACTAAATCTTCTTGGTGAACCCATGTGCTTGTTTTTTGGACCAGCTTCTTGAAAAATCGGTCTCATAGGAGAACGAGAAAGGTCAAAAGCAACATCATAGATAAAGTCAAGGATGTGTTTTTCTCCTCTTAGGTTGATACGTTGCCAAGTATCTAGTGGAGTGTGATAGTCATCATGTATACCAGAAAAGAAAAACAAAACAGGTATGTCTTTAATATAAAAAGATGCATGGTCACTAGGTCCGAAACCGGGTTTATCCATAATTAGTTCGAATGGTCTATTTGTTTTTAAGCTATCAAGAAGTAATTCAAATGATGGAGATGTTCCTACTCCACCTACCGTAAAAGAAGAGTCAGACATTCTGCCAATCATATCCATGTTTATCATTGATACAATATCCTTCATATTTACAGGAGAGTTTTCAATGAAATGTTTTGAACCGAGTAAACCTTTCTCTTCAGCATCAAAACCAACTAAAAGAAAACTTCTTTTTAATCGGTTTTTGTTATATGAAAGTTTTTGGGCTAGTTCTAAAAGACCTGATACTCCCGACGCGTTATCATCCGCGCCAGGATGGATTTGAACACTATCTGGCTTTCTCGAACCAGAGCCTGGGCCACCCAAACCAATATGATCAAAGTGAGCCCCAATCACGATATACTCATCCCTATATTCTCGATTCCTACTCCGTATTTCTCCAACTACATTAGCTCCCTTTTTTATAACTGGTTCAATATTAATATTGGCATCAAATCTTAAAGGTCCCACTTGAAAGTTTAATGGTTTTAAGTTTTGGTTCATTTCCTTTTGAATCTTTTCTATAGACCAACCAACTCTTTCAAATATTTTATTAGCTCTGCTTTTAGATAAAATAATGGCCGGAGACCTTTCGTTTTCAAAACCAGATACATACCTTAAGGGATACAATTCTTCATCTTCAATTTGGGAAACAAAAATTACTCCCTTTGCTCCGTTATCTTTAGCAACAAGCATTTTTTTATGTAGCGAAGAATGTTTCGCATAAATTGAGTGTGGCTCATTTCTCTCGGGACTGTGTCTCATAACAATTACCCATTTATCTTTAATATCAATATTTGCATAGTCGTCCCATTTTAATTCTTTTTCATTAATTTGGAATCCATATCCAACGAACACGGCTTCTCCGGAAAAGTTTCCATTTGCTGAGAAAAATAGAGGTAAGTAATCCGAGTCGATTATCATGGTGTCTTTGTTTATTAAAAGATAGTTCTCATCACCAATTTGAATATCTGTTTGTATATCGAAAGGTTGGGTGTATAAATCTCCTACACCTGGCTCTAACCCATAAGATTTAAAGTTTTTTACCAGATATGCAATTGCGTCTTTACTGCCTCTTGTTCCAGGAAGCCTACCTTCTCTATTTTCATGAGATAGATAACGAATGTGACTCATAATTTCGTCTTCGGTAATGTCCGAAGCAGGAGAATTATTTTTAGTGACAGTTAATACAATTCCGATTAGAAAGATACTTATAACTGCATAAAGTGATCGACTGAATTCATTCATGCTGGATAAAAATTATAATGGAATCGATGGGATGGCAAAGATAAAGGATTTA
>MDTC01170421.1_pt1 | contig 37312 bp, 31 predicted proteins | sample 811181 | NCBI WGS metagenome assembly MDTC01 (sample SAMN05326644, study PRJNA326480) | marine metagenome | isolation source: seawater | place: Pacific Ocean: North | collected 2011
ATAATCTTTGAGCGTCATAACCAGGATAAAAGTGAGTGAAATATTCAGTCTTGATCATAAGCTTATGCCTCCTGGTCTATGTGGCCACAGATAGCTCTGTAGGTAAATCAAAAGAAAATTTACAAATTTATAATGCTACCATTAGTCGAGACATTTGGGGGGTTCCTCATATTCATGGTGATCGTGATAGGGATGCAGCTTTCGGTTTAGCCTATGCTCATGCAGAAGATGACATAAAAAATATAGCAGAAAATATGTTGTTATACAGAGCTCAAATGGGTTTAAAAAATGGTCGTAAAGGCGCGACTTCAGATTTCTTAATAAAAGCACTTAAGATTAGAGAATTAATTAAAACAAACTATGCTGATGCACTATCCTTGGAGGTAAGAGAAGTTATTGAAGGCTACACTGCTGGATTAAATTATTGGCACTCTGTGAATAAAAACAACAAATTCAAATCAATTTTTCCAATATCAAAATATGATGTGATTTCAGGATTTGTCATTCAGAATCTATTTTTCTCTGGGGTAGTTAGTGAAATTGAACGAATTCAGAATAATCAATTCACTTCTAATGAAGTTGAGCCTAAAGCAAGTAATTTATATGAGACGAATAATAATATTCTTGGTTCAAATGCCTTTGCTTTAAACGCTAATAAAACAGATGATGGCAGTACTCGGTTAGTTATTAATTCTCATCAACCACTAGATGGACCTGTAGCATGGTATGAGGCCCATATTAGCAGCAATGAGGGTTGGAATATGATGGGTGGACTATTTCCTGGCTCACCATTTATTTTTGTTGGATTCAATGAAAATTTGGGCTGGGGATTGACTGTCAATAAACCAGATTTAACTGATGTATATACATTAGAGATAAACCCTAAAAATAAAAATCAATATCTGTTAGATAATGAATGGGTTAATTTTGAAATCGAAACCATCAAGTTACCAGTGAAAATATTTGGCCCCATTAAATGGACTTTTAAAAGAGATATAAAAAGATCAAAACATGGCCCAGTCATTGAAAACGACCGAGGATCATTTGCCATTCGATTTGCAGGTATGTCTGATATCAGACAAGTTGAGCAATGGTATCGTCTCAATAAATCTAAGAATCTTGAGGACTGGTTGTCAGCAATGGAAATTCAATCGATTGTTTCATTTAATGCAATTTATGCTGATAAAAATCAAAATATTCTTTTTTTACATAATGCTGCAATTCCTGTCCGGAAAGAATCTATTGATTGGACTTTGCCTGTGAATGGGACAGACAGCTCATTAATATGGGATAAAAAAGTTCCTCTAAGAGAGTTACCTTTAATAATTAATCCTAATTCGGGATGGTTAAATAGCACTAATCAGGATCCTTTTCGAGTTACCAGCGAGAGCGATAATTTAAAAAGAGCTGATTATTCAGCTACTTTTGGTTTGCAAACACGCATGACAAATAGAGCTTTTAGAGCACAAGAATTATTTGGTTCTGATGACAGTATTTCAGCCGCTGATTTAGTGAAAATAAAATTTGATAATCAATATTCAAAAGAATCAAGAGCATATCAATATATAAAGCCATTGTTTGATCATCCATTTACTGATTCAAAGTTACAAGAAGCACAAAAAGTTTTGAAAGAATGGAATTTAAATACAAATCATGACAACAGAGGTGCCGCGATAGGTGTTTGTAGTTTAAGTCCAGAATGGCTGGCTGAGCAAGAGGGCAGAGCCCCTCCTGATGTTATTGGAGTATTCACTCAGTGCGTCAAAGAAATTAATTCAAAATATAATCGAATAGATCCACCGTGGTCTGCGGTAAATTATTTAGTGAGAGGCCAAAAAAAAATACCTATCCAAGGTGGCCCAGATACGCTTAGAGCGATTTATGGAGAAACTCAAAAGAATGGGACTTTAAAGGCTGTTGCTGGAGATGGCTTGGTTGTTTTTGTAGAATGGGATAAGGATGGAATATTGAAGAGTCAGAGCATTCATCAATATGGAAGCGCTACTCAAAACATAAAATCACAACATTTTAATGATCAAGTAGATATATTTGCTAAAGAAAGTTTAAAAGAGACATATTTTGAAACAGAGTTATTGGAGGCTCATACGGAGAAAAAATACTCCGTTCCACATAAGTAATGACAAATCTATTAAAATCAATTATTCCAATAACACTTTGCTTTTTCATAAGTGGGTGTGCTGTTAATCAGAGTATTTTATTAATCGACAAACCAAATGAAGGCACAATACGGAATTTAGGCAAGGGTTCAGTTATTGGCTATACCAAAAAGGATAATTCCATATGGTTGGGAATTCCTTATGCTCAAGCACCTATAAATACTCTCAGGTGGAAGGCGCCTAGAGAAGTTATTTCTTGGGATGGTTTACTGGAGGCTACTCAATACAATCAGGCATGTACCCAAATAGGCTCTACATTCGGTGATCCTTTAGCAGAAGTTGGTTCTGTTCATGGGTCCGAAGATTGTTTGTATTTGAATATCTTTGCCCCGAAAGAGATAGCTGAAAACGAAAAATTACCGGTTATGTTCTGGATACATGGAGGCTCAAATACCATTGGTACGTCAAGTTTGTATGATCCTAGTGTTCTTGCTGCATCGCAAAAAGTCATTGTAGTAACTCTAAATTATCGACTTGGATTATTTGGTTGGTTCTTACATCCAAGTTTTCAAACAGAAAGTAGCAATCTAGAAGATCAATCAGGTAATTATGGCACGCTTGATCAGATAGCTGCACTCAAATGGGTGCAGAAGAATATTAGTCATTTTGGAGGTGATAGTAATAATGTAACAATCTTTGGTGAATCTGCTGGTGGGCATAATACATTCGCATTAATGTTTTCGTCACTAACCGAAGGTTTATTTCACAAAGTTATTTCTCAGAGTGGCAGTACAAAAACATCAACGTTGACTGAATCGATAAACTATTTTGATAAGAGAGCTCAACCTGGAAATAAAAACAGTTCTAAAGAACTATTTAATCAATTATTAATTGCTAAAGAGATGGCAGAAGATAGATCAAGAGCAATTGAGATACAAAATAATATGTCAAAAGAAGATCAGTATGATTTTCTCATTACCAGGACGAAAGAAGAGATTATTCGAACATATTATAATAATTTAGATAATAAAGATTATATGCATCAAGTAATTAATGATGGCTATGTTTTACCAAAAAATGGCATGGACTTTAAAAATACAGAAAAGTTGAGTGATATTCCTATAATTATGGGAACAAATAGGGATGAAATGAAATTATTCTTAGCGTTCGATCCTGAATTTGCCGCACAAAGATTTTCCTTAACGTTCATCAAAGATCAAGACTTTTATGATATCTCTTCTCAGTATGGCTCAATGGGTTGGAAGGTTGCTGCTGTTGATAAGCCAGCAAGGGAGTTAGTCGCATCGGGTAATAATAAGGTCTATGGTTACAGATTTGATTGGGATGAGGAGCCGAAAGTACTGTTAATGGATTTATCTCGCATACTAGGCGCAGCCCATGCTATAGAGATACCATTTGTGATGGGCAGTATGAAACTGGGTGGTTTAGAAGATTATATGTTTGATGAGAACAATATCAAAATAGCGACACAATTATCTGAATCGATGATGTCTTATTGGTCAGAGTTCGCATATAACGGAGATCCAGGTAAAGGCAGAACTAATGATCAGATAAAATGGCATAGTTGGAATAATAAAGAACAACAAGAAAAATTCATTATCCTTGATACACCAAATGATGGTGGGATAAGAATGAGCTTGGAAGGACTATCATATGCAAGTCTTGTCGAAGGACTATTATTGGATCCAAGAATTCCAAATGATGAAATGCGCTGTGAATTCTTATATAAAGCGTTAGATGCGAATTGGATTATTGATGAGCGAGTGATTAATAGTGGACTTTGTGATGCTCATTGATAGGTATCTAGTTTAATTCTATGCGTTTTATTGATGCTAAAACGGTGGCTAAGAATTTACCCTATAAACAGTTAATTGAAGCTTTAAGGTTAGCTTTTAAAGAAGATATAAATTCTCCTGAGAGAACACAACATAAAATCAATACCACCAATACCCTTCTTTTAATGCCCGCATGGAGTATGGGTGGAGATATAGGAATCAAGATTGTCTCTGTTTTTCCAGAAAACTCTCAGAATAAGTTAAGTGCGGTCAATGCAAGTTATTTTCTATTGGATGGCAACAATGGTTTACCAAAAGCAATACTAGATGGGACCGAACTAACACTTCGAAGAACAGCATGCGCATCAGCATTAGCTGCGGACTATTTAGCCAGGGAAGATGCTAGCACCTTATTAATGGTTGGTACTGGGAATCTGGCACCACATTTGATCGAGGCACATATGCAATTTCGAGATATCAGAAGTGTTATGATTTGGGGAAGAGATTATGAGAAAGCAAGCGCGCTGTCACAGAAATTATCTCTCAATAATGTGGACATTATTGCCGTAAAAGAATTATCCGAAGGGGTAGCTCACTCTGACATAATTTCATGTGCTACGCTAAGCAATTTACCATTGATAAAAGGTGCCTGGCTTAAGCCTGGGCAACATCTTGATTTAGTTGGATCTTTTACACCAGAAATGCAGGAGGTTGATAGTGAAGCTGTCGCTCTTGCTAATGTAATAGTTGATACTTATGCTGGAGCATTGAATGAATCAGGTGAAATAATTAATGCAATAAAAAAAGGTGTGATCGAGAAAGAAGATGTTATTGCTGACTTAGCAGAAATTATAAAAGGTATGAAGTTTGGCAGAAATCATAGTAATGAAATTACTTTATTTAAATCTGTAGGTGCTGCATTAGAAGATTTAGCGGCAGCAGAATTAGTGTTAAAAAACATACTTAACTAGTGTGATATAGAAAATTATGGAGATTTTACATGACTGAGTTGAGACAAACTAAACTTGAATGGTCTTCAAGGCTGGTGTTTATCATGGCGTGCGTTGGAGGCGCTGTCGGTCTAGGGAATATATGGATGTTTCCATACAAGGCAGGTACCAATGGTGGTGGTGCTTTTGTATTAATTTATATCGCAGCGGTAATGCTTTTAGCACTACCAGTGTGTATAGCAGAATTAATGATTGGCAGACGTGGGGGAGGTGGCCCTCCCAATGCGATTGCAAGGGTAGCTATAGAATCTGGCCATTCAAAGAACTGGCGTTGGATGGGAGTAATTCTTGCGGGTGTTGGAGCAATATTCGCACTTTCTTTTTATTCTGTAGTGGGTGGCTGGACAGTTGCATTTGCTGTTAAAACAGCCACAGGGCAAATCTCAGGTCTAGAGCCCGATCAAATTATAAATCTTTTTGATGAATTGAATAGCAACCCAGTAGAACTATATACATGGTTTTGTGTGTTTATAGGAATGACTGTCTATATATCATCTAGAGGGCTACATAAAGGATTGGAACAGGCAGTCAAATTAATGATGCCAGCATTGTTTATAATGTTAATCATCACAGTTATTTATGCTGCCATCATTGGTGATTTCGCTGCAGCTTTGAGCTTTTTATTTACGCCAGACTTTTCCAAAGTTGATACGCAGATAGTAATGACTGCTTTTGGACAAGCTTTTTTCTCAGTCAGTGTTGGTTTAACAAATCTTGTTGCTTATGGAGCTTATCTTAAAAAGGAAGTAAATATTCCTGAATCAGCAACTATAATTTGTGGTGCTGATAGCTTAGTTGCTATTTTGGCGGGATTAGCTGTATTTCCAATAATATTCGCTAATGGTATTGAGCCAAGTTCTGGACCTGGATTGGTATTTCAAGCTTTACCTTTGGCTTTTGCTCAAACTTCAGGCGGATTAATTTTTGGTGCTTTATTCTTTATTTTACTCTTCTTTGCAGCTTTAACATCGTCTATTGCAATGATTGAAGCACCAGTATCATGGTTATGTGATGAGACAAAATTATCACGTCGAATGTCAGCAATAACTGTTGGTGCAGCGGGTTTTGTTTTAGGATCTTTAGCTGCATTATCATTCAATGTATTTTCAGATATAAGACCTCTTGGTGGAATTGCCATGTTTAGTGAGAAGGGCTTCTTTGATATGTTTGCCACTATTGCTTCAGATATTATCATGCCTCTTGGAGGATTAATGATTGCATTATTTTCTGGCTGGGTTGTAAAAAGGAAATACAGTTTAGAAGAGCTTTTTGAAAATAAAAATAGTCGCTTCCATGCTATTTGGTTGTTTTTGGTTAGATATTTCGCACCATTTTTACTAATTTTGCTTTTTTATCAGATTATCAACGCATAGTAACTTTAAATACAATGAATATGAATGAAGCTCAATGGGAAACTTTGGATCTCCAAATTCTGGAGAAAGAGTATTCGCCAAGTTCATGCGTTCCTAACTATGAAGAGCTTGTCGATCGTTATACCTCTGAATCAATATTAATTCAGGAGCAGGTAAATTTCATAAAAGATTTAATTTATGATCATGATTCTGGTGAATGTTTAGATCTCCTTACAACAGGCGATGCAAGCTCCCCAATATGCATTTTTTTTCATGGTGGTTATTGGCAGTTATTGAGTAAGAATGATGCCTTATTTCCAGCTAAAACTTTTTTAGATAATGGAATTACTTATTGTGCTGTTGACTATACTCTTGCACCTGAGGCATCTATAGGTGAGATGATAGAACAGTGCAGAAAATCAATTCAGTGGATATATAATAATGCTGAACAGTATGGTTATGATGCAAGTCAAATTTATGTTGCAGGAAGTTCTGCTGGGGCACATCTGGCTGCGATGGTTATTCTAACTGACTGGAAAAAGTATAATTTACCAACTGATATTATTAAGGGAGGGACACTGTTAAGTGGAATTTTTGATATTCGACCTATTGTAAAAACTTATATCAATGAGCCATTGAAACTTGACTTAAAAGATGCTGAAAATTTAAGTCCATTATTCAAACTAAAATCAAATGAGACTCAATTGATAGTATCTTGGGGAGCGAATGAGACTAATGAATTTAAAAGGCAAAGCATTGAATTTGAAAAAAAGTGGAAAGAATTAGGCAATAGAAGTACTTTATTAGAAGTTCAGCATGCAAATCATTTCGATATACTTTTTTATATGTTGGATAGTGATTGTCCTTTAAGGGAGCTCATTATGAAGCAAATATTGGGAGATAAATAATGACTTTTGATTATAAAATTCCAGAAATTATTGATATTGAGAAAGTAGACAACTCTCCAAAGCCAAGACCAATGCTATTAGGCTCAGAAGCCGCAAGACAAGAAAAAGTAAAAACTACTGCTGGTGAGCCAATTACTGAGTTTGAGGGTAACGCTAATCCATATATTGATTATGAGAGTGTTGATTTACTTCTTAGCCTTCAGCATCCTCGATCAGAGGGTTATGATGAAATGTGTTTTATCATTATGGGACAAGCGAAAGAATTACTTTTCAAATCGATTTATTATGAACTATATAATGCCCGAATAAGAGTAATTGCAGATGATTTGCCTAATGCCTCAATTATATTAAACAGAACTAAAGAAATGCTGCTACTGCTTACCAAATTTTGGGACGTACTTGCCACTATCCGTCCAGAAGGCTTCAAATCTTTTAGAGATCACTTGAATGTGGCATCTGGACAACAATCATTTATGTTCCGTCATGTTGAGTTTATTTTAGGCAATAAAAATAAAGCAATGGCTTCTGTTCATAAAAATGTGGAACATATTTATCCAGCTATTCAAGAAAATCTTGAGTCCCCAAGTTTTTATGATGAAGTTATTAGATTATTGAACAAAAGAGGATTTGAGATAGCTCCTGAATGTCTCAATCGTGATTGGGCAGAACGGTATAAAAGTCATGAGAGTATTGAAAATGCTTGGCTTCAGATATATAGAGATCCCCAACCAAGTAATGATTTATATCTGTTTGGAGAATTATTGACCGAGCTGGCTGATATTTTTGCAAGATATCGTTTTCAGCATTATACGACAGTTGAGCGAATTTTGGGCTTTAAGCCCGGAACAGGAGGTTCTGCTGGGGTGAATTGGTTAAAAATAATGGCTGCACATAGATTTTTCCCTGAATTATGGTCTATGCGAACAGATTTATGATCAAGTTAAGGATTTAACTGGAACTATTAAATGAAAAGCAAGATGCATTTGAATCGAATTAAAAAATTGAGCGTAATTATTTTTTTGTTTCTGATAACGATGGGCTGTTATGAACAATCTATTGACAAGCTAACTTCACATCAAGATAAAATGAGACCAAATATTCTCTTAATTGTTGTTGATGATCTTGGGTATACTGATCTAGGAGCATTTGGTGGTGAAATAGATACTCCAAATTTAGATGATTTAGCAAAAACGGGGATTACCTTAACAAATTATTATGTAGCACCGACTTGCTCACCAACTCGTGCAATGTTGCTTTCCGGGGTTGACAACCATCTTGCTGGAATGGGCACAATGTATAATGAACAGTCTGACAATCAAAAAAATAAAGTGGGTTATGAGGGTTTCCTGAATTTTCAGGTAGCTGCTTTACCAAATATTTTAAAAGATAATGGTTATCACACATATATGTCTGGTAAGTGGCACTTAGGATATGATGAAGATACTAGTCCTAAAGCTAGAGGCTTCGAACGATCTTTCGCACTATTGGCAGGTGGTGCTGGTCATTTCAGTAATATGATGTCTATTTTAGGGACAAAAAAAGCTCCTTACAGAGATGATGATATATTGATTGACTCACTTCCGGGAGATTTTTATTCGACAGAGTTTTATACTAATAAGTTAATCGAATATATTGATAGCAATCATCAAGATGATAAACCTTTTTTTGCTTATCTAGCATACACGGCCCCACATTGGCCGCTCCAAGCTCCAATTAAATCTATCGAAAAGTACATCGGTAACTATGATGATGGTTATGAGGTTCTTTATGAAAATAGAATGACCAAATTAAAGTCTCTAAATTTATTAGAGCATGAAATAGTGAATTCTCAACCACTATTGGAGGATAAAGCCTGGGATTCTTTGTCTGATGAGGAAAAGAAAAGATCCAGTAAATTGATGGAAATATATGCTGCTATGGTAAGTGACTTAGATCAGTATATTGGGAATTTAGTAAGTTATTTAAAAGATATTGGTGAGTACGAAAATACCTTCATTTTCTTTATGTCTGATAATGGTGCTGAAGGCCATCCATTAGATCAAAGTTTTTCAGAATATGGCATAGCAGCAAAATTAGAAACATGTTGTGACCATAGCTATGAGAATATGGGAGCAGCAGATTCATATCTTTGGTATGGGCCTGAATGGGCTAGAGCCGGTGTAGGACCATGGCGACGATTTAAGGGCTTTACCTCTGAAGGTGGAATACGAGCACCTGCTTTTGCACATTTTTCTCCATTGAATAATGCTAGCGTTAAAAATAGTATGATTCATGTTAAGGATATTATGCCCACACTACTTGAGTTGGCAAATGTAAAGCATCCAGGATCACAATATAAAGAAAGAGAAGTTATGACCATGCAAGGTACTTCAATATTACCTCTTTTATTAAATAAAGTAGATCATGTGCATGATCAACATCATATTGAAGGCTGGGAATTATTTGGTAAAACGGCGGTTCGAAAAGGTGACTGGAAAATCATTCAAGAACCAAAGGATAACTATTTTTCATGGCAAACTCCCTTAGCTGATAATTATAAGTGGCAATTATTTAATTTATTGGATGATCCTTCAGAATTGAATGATATTGCAGAAACTAATCCAACAAAGATGTCAGAAATGCTCGACGCTTGGCAAAGCTATAGAGATGAAAATGGAATAATCATTCCTGAAAGCGTTATGGGCTTCTAATAATCTTACTGATGACATTTGATCCAATCAAAGCAGGTAGATTTCTGCATGAAGAGCAGTCACTTAAGTATGGGATTTATGGTGCATTAATAACGGCACTTACTTTAAACATTTTGTGGATTTTAATCTCTATGTTTTTTGATCGTTTTTTTCCATGGATTTCAATTATACAAGGAATTTTGATAGGTAAATCAGCAAGAAAATATGGTCATGGATTGAATTGGCATCTCCCCCTAACAGCAGCATTGATAGCAATCATGACATCTGTAACAGGTAGTTTTTTTAGCGCACTATATTTAACTGGACGTGAATTTAATACTGGAGCATGGGTCTTATTTGATGAAATATCATGGCACACAATTAGTACTTTTATGATAAATGAATTTGGTGTAGTTGGCTGTATATATGCTTGTTGTGCAGCATTACTAGCTACTTATTATGCCAAGAGGCAATTGAATAGGGAGCAATCGATTGCTTATAGAAAATACCAAGAAAGAAATCAGCTAAATGAAAAAAATAACTAGCAAAATTGAATTTTTCTATGATTATGTCAGTCCATATTCGTATTTGGCAAATCATAAACTTTCGTCACTTACTAATTTTAAGGTTATTTATCGCCCAATGCTTTTAGGTGCTGTTATGCAAGCAACTAACAATAAGCCCCCGGGCCTAATACCTGCAAAGGGAAGGTATATCATGAAAGATATTCAGAGATGGGCAAAACATTATCAAATTCCATTTAAAATGAATTCAATATTTCCTCAAAATACCTTAAATGCTCTGAGACTGGCGATTGTTAGTCAACATGAAGATTGCTTTGAATTAGTTCATCAATCATTATTTGATGCCATGTTTATCGATAATAAAAATTTAAGTGAATTTGATGTTTTATCAGAGATAATTCAACAGCATGCCCTCGATTTGGGAAATCTCATGTCGAAAATAACGGAAAATTCAATTAAGGAAGAACTAAAAAGAAATACAGATGATGCTATTTCACGTGATGTCTTTGGCGCGCCAACCTTTTTTATCGAGGATGAAATGTTTTTTGGGAATGACCGTTTAGATTTTATTTTAAATATTCCAGATAAGCTTTAAATATCAAATTCCGCAATAACAGGTGTATGATCTGATGGGCGCTCCCAGGTTCTTGGCTCTCTATCAATTGCGCTACCAGTACAGTTTTTAGCTAAACTCTCGCTAGCTAAGATTAAATCAATTCGGACGCCAGCATTGCGCCTAAATCCTGCTGCACGATAATCCCACCAACTAAATGATTTTTCTGCTTGTTCAAATTGACGAAAAACATCATAAAAACCCAGATCAATTATTTCAGATAAAGCAGCTCTTTCTTTTGGACTGCAAAGTACTTCTTCGCCCCATTTTTCAGCGTCATAAACGTCCCGATCTTCAGGAGCAATATTAAAATCACCCAATATAATAATATTTTTATGCTTGGCTTGTTCTTTCTTGATAAATTTTATTAAAGCCTCAAGCCAAGACAATTTATAAATATACTTATCAGAGTCGACTGACTGGCCATTAGGTATATAGAGGTTAATTATACGATTATTATTAATTGTAGCAGTCAGTATTCTTCTTTGGGGATCTTCCAAGTCTGGAAAGTCTGTAACGATATCACTAGGTTTATCTTTAGTGATTATTGCAACTCCATTGTATGTTTTTTGTCCACTACAGATTGCGTGATAACCAATCTCTTTAAAAGCATCGATAGGAAATGCCTCATCAAGTTGTTTAATTTCTTGAAGAGTTAGAATATCTGGATCGGCAATATCAAGCCATTCTAATACATGGCCTATTCGAACATTTAGGGAGTTCACATTCCAAGTAGCAATTTTCACTCTGATCTTCCCATAATACCACTCTGATTTAATAATGGTTCAAGTGATGGTTCTCTGCCTCTAAAATTTATAAATCCTTGCATAATATCTTTACTGCCACCGATTTCTAGAATTTCTTCCTTAAATTTTTTTGCTAGTTTCTTATTGTAAATATCACTATTTTCAAATGCAGAAAATGCGTCTGCTGCAAGCACTTCTGCCCATTTATAACTGTAATAACCAGCTGCATATCCACCAGAAAAAATATGAGAAAAACTCATAGGAAATCGATTGTATGCAGGAGTATTGATTAGTGAAATTTTCTTTCGAATTTTATTTAATATATTTAAAGTATTATCAAGCTCCTTATTTTTATGATCAAGATGAATGTTAATGTCATAAAGAGCGAACTCAATTTGCCTGAGCATCGCCAAACCTGCCCCAAAATTTTTACTCTCTAATAGTTTATTAAATAGTTTCTTGGGAAGAGGTAGTTCAGTCTTGAAATGTTTAGAACAATTTTTTAGAACTTCATAATTCCATGCAAAATTCTCCATAAATTGACTAGGCAATTCAACTGCATCCCAGGGAACTCCATTAATTCCAGAGATGCTTGGTAGATCAACTTTCGTCAATAAGTGATGAAGCATGTGGCCAAATTCATGAAACCATGTAACAACATCATCATGAGTTAAAAGAGAAACACCTTGTTTATTAGGCGGGGTAAAATTACACACCAAGTAGCCAATTGGTAAGACTTCTTCACCATTAAGATTTTTTTTGATCACACATTCATCCATCCAGGCACCACTTCTTTTTCCATTACGTGCATATAGATCAATATAAAAACCACCTATTATAGTGTTCTTTTCATCTAGAACTTCAATAAATTCGACACTCTCATGCCAGACCTTTATATTAGGATTTTTCTTCAAAGTTATGCCATAGAGTTTTTTTGCTAGATCAAAAATACCATGTTGAACATTTTCTTTTGGAAAGAACTGTTTAAGTTCTTCATCAGATATGGCGTATGTTTCCTGCTTCAATTTTTCTAAATAGTAAGCGATATCCCATGCTTCTAGAGGCTCAATAGCAAATTTTTTTAATAGATTGATTTCGTTGATGGCAGTTAATCGTGTTTTCTGTGCCAGATCTTCAAGAAAGTTAACTATTTCATCAGTACTGCCAGCCATTTTTTTTGCTAGTGAGTATTCAGCGAAATTTGGATAGCCTACCAAATTGGCTAACTTATGTCTTAATGCAAGTATAGTTTTAACATTAGCTTCATTATTCCACTGAATATCTTCTGCTTGATCAGAGGCTCTTGTTGACCATGCGGTATAAAATTTTTCACGAATTTGGCGATTTTCTGCGTGTGTAATTACGCTGTGATAAGTCGGATAATCAAGTATAAAGGACCAGCCATTTTGCTTATTCTCCCGAGCTCTTTTTTTTGCTTGTTCTAATATTGAAATAGAAATGCCTGTTATCTCATTTTCATCAATAATATTTAATCTCCAGGCATCAGTTGAGTCCTGAACATTTTGACTAAATTTGGCTTCAACTGAACTTAAGCGTGTTCTTAATTGAATAAATTGTCGTTTTTTAGATTTCGGTAAATTTACACCATTTAGTGTAAAATTTTGAAGCTCTTGCTTAAGCAGATTAAATTTCGGATCTTGCGGATCATCAAGGTTATTTAGAATTTCTTGGTAAGCTTTCTCGAGTTCTGTATTTTGGGATAATTCGGTACTATATTCAGTGAGTAATGGTAAACAAGTATTGAAAGTATTCCGCCATTCTGGTTTATCAAGGACATTTTGCAAGTGACTAATAGGTGAAAAAGTTCGATTTAATTCATGCTGCATATCTTCAATTGGTGACACTAGCGATTTGAAGGTTATTTGATTAGGGCTCTTTAATAAGCTATTGATAGCTTTGCGATGTTCTTCTACCATTATCTGAATGGTTTGTTGAGCATCTTTAGCAGTCAGATTTGAAAAATCAGGCAGTGTTTTTTGATAAGAGTTATGTTGATTCATTTAATTATAAACTTTGTATTAAAGATAATGAATATTAGCAAAGACTTATCAGGGCAGACACAAAAATTTTAAGGAAACATAAGTGAAAAACAATTTTGATTTGATGGTTATTGGTGGAGGTAGTGGTGGACTGGCATCTGCGCAGCGTGCGGCTGAATATGGAGCAAATGTTGCTGTCATCGAGCAGGGATCCTTAGGCGGGACTTGCGTAAATGTTGGTTGCGTTCCAAAAAAAGTTATGTGGTACGCAGCTCAACATGCCTCTCATTTCAAATTAGCAGCTGATTATGGATTCGATATTAAAATTAAATCCCACAATTGGGCTCAACTTAAGAATAAAAGAGATGAATATATACAGAGACTTAATGGAATTTATGAGCGTAACTTGAACGCCCGTAATATCCGTTTAATTAGAGGCTCCGCAAAATTTAAGAACGAATCAATAGTGATGGTCAATGATACCGATTATTCAGCAAAAAAAATTATTATAGCTACTGGTGGAAAACCTATTATTCCAGAAATTCAAGGTGGTAATTTAGGCATTGATTCAGATGGCTTTTTTGCACTCGATAGTTGCCCTTCAAAGGTAGCTATTATTGGTAGTGGTTATATCGCAGTGGAATTGGCAGGAGTTTTGGCTGCTCTTGGAGCTGAAGTTTCACTCTTCATAAGAACGACTTCGTTAATTCGATCATTTGATGAAATGTTAAGTGAAAAATTGAAATTAGCACTGCAACATCAAGGAGTTAAAGTAATCGAAAATGTAATACCATATTCAATAGAAGGTTCAAAAAATAATCTTTTTCTTAGCTCTGAAGATCAAGATCAGTTTGGGTCGTTTGAAGAGATTATTTGGGCAGTCGGACGAAGTCCAAATATAGAAAGTATAAATTTAACTGCCACTGCCGTTACTATCGATAAAAATGCTTTTATCACGACTGATAAATTCCAAGAAACAAATATTCAAAATATTTATGCTATTGGAGATGTTACTGGTAAGGAGGCTCTCACACCTGTGGCTATTGCTGCTGGCCGAAGGCTTTCTGATCGTCTTTTTGGAGGAATGTCAGATAGGTATCTTGAGTATCATACCATTCCAACAGTGGTATTTAGTCATCCACCGATTGGTACTGTTGGGATGACAGAAAAAATGGCACATGAAAAATTTGGCGATAAAATTACAATATTTACCTCTTCTTTCACGCCTATGTTTTATGCTCTGAGTGATGAAGAAAATAAAATTCCAACGACCATGAAGCTTATTACATTAGGTGATGAACAAAAAGTAATAGGTTGTCATATTATTGGTGATGGAGCGGATGAAATGTTACAGGGATTTGCCGTGGCGATCAGGAAAGGGCTAACTAAAAAAGATTTTGATGATACTATTGCAATTCACCCTACGAGCGCCGAAGAACTTGTGACGATGCGCTAATATTTAGTTGTTCAAGTAAAGTACTTGTATTAGGTTTTCTATTTCGCCATAAGAAATAAGATGCAGCAGCTTGTTCAATGAGCATTCCCCAACCTTGAATGGCTAATTTTGCCTTGTTTTCCATACTCCAGTGCATGAATAAGGTTGGCTCATAGCTGTATGATAAGTCATAGCAAATGGTATCTTCTGAAATAATAAAACTGGGAAAATTGATTGATTGTTTCGTGACCCCAATAGATGTTGCATTAATTATTATGTCAAACATTTGATTAGATTCTAAATCATTGATACCACATGCATCCAATGTAGAATTTAGTTTAAATTTTGAAGTAATTATTTTAGTCTTTGATGCCGATCGATTTGCCACTAAAATTAATTTTGGCTTTCTTTTGAGTAATGGGTTTAATATACCAAGTGCGGCGCCTCCAGCACCTAATATGAGGACTCGTTTATTCTCCAGAGGTTGATTGAAATTTATTTCTAGGTCATTAATTAAACCTATACCATCGGTATTATCGCCAATAATTTTTTTATCATTAATTATTAGGGTATTTATAGCTCCAGCCTCCATTGCTCTAGAGCTAATTTCATCGGTACAATTAAGGACTGAGGTTTTATGTGGTAGTGTTACATTTAAACCCTTACCACCCTTATTTTGAAATTCAATAATGAAGCTTTCTAATTTATCTGCTGGTACATGATAGGCTTTATAATTGATATTCTGACCTAATTGGTTTGCAAAGAATTTATGAATACTCGGCGACTGACTATGCGATATGGGATCGCCAATGACACCATATTGCTCTGTTGAAGTTAGTTGTCCCATTATTTAATAATTATTCTTTTTTTATTCATTTAACCACTGAGCTATTTCAAGAGAATGATAGCTTAGAATAGCTGATGCACCAGCTCGTTTAATTGCGGTAATAGATTCAAGTGTACTCATTTTGTACTCAAGATAGCCTGCTTTAACCGCTGCTTGTAACATGGCATATTCTCCACTTACTTGATATGCAAAGACAGGTACTGAGAATTCTTTTTGGACTTTATAGATTATATCAAGATAAGGCATAGCTGGTTTGACCATTACAAGATCAGCACCTTCATTGATATCCATTGCCACTTCTCTTAGGCTCTCAAGTGCATTTTTTGGATTCATCTGATAGCTATATTTATTTCCTGCTGCAAGATTTGCATCAGAACCCACGGCATCTCTAAAAGGACCATAAAATGAAGAAGCATATTTTGCAGCATAAGAAAGTATCAATGTGTTAGGAAAATTATTTGATTCCAAGGCCTCTCTTATCGCTCCAACTCTTCCATCCATCATGTCGGACGGGGCAATAATATCAGCACCCGCTTCTGCATGGGAGAGTGCTTGTTTGGTTAATGTATCAACAGTAACATCATTAAGTACATAGTTATCACTGTTTATGATCCCATCTTGGCCATGAGTCGTATAAGGATCAAGGGCAACGTCTGAGATAATTAGTAATTCAGGAAATTCAGATTTAATTTTCTTTATGCTTCTTTGAATCAAACCTTCTGAATTGAATGCTTCCTCAGCAACCAGACTTTTATCATTAGTTTTTACCACTGGAAATAGAGCTATAGCTGGAATTCCCAAATTCATCATTTTCTCAGCAATTTTCAAGATACCATCAATACTTTGACGATTAATACCAGGCATAGATTTGATCGGACTTGATTTGTTTTTACCATCAAGGAGGAAGACTGGATAAATCAAGTCATTAGTGCTTAATGTAGTCTCTTCAACTAATTTTCTGAGCGCACTTGTTCGTCTTGTTCTTCTTAAACGTGTTGCTGGAAATGAGATTCCGTTATATTTATTCATGGTAATATTTGCAAAATGATATCTAGTTATATCTATTTTACATTAAATTATAACCATTTAATGAGAAATCTGGTTCTACTCTCTTTTTAATGATTATTTTTAGGTAGAGAAAAGTTGATAGTATTTAATTCAGTAATTAATTGCTTGGAGTCAGAGTGGTTTAAGCTCATCAGGGGTGGTCTAAGAATATTCCATGTCGAGTCTTCATGAAAATGACTGATGATACATTTCAAGGCTGGAATTAATGGATAATTTTGAACTACAGATCGAACTGCATCTATTTTTTTCTGCATTTTAAAAGCATCCGATAATTGCCAATTTTCATAAACATCAAATATATTTTTTGGATTGATATTAGCTGTTGCTGAAATACATCCAGATCCACCTGCTTGCATTGTTTTTAGTAGAAATGATTCACTCCCTGCATAAATACTGAAATCATCCCACTTTTGATCAAGCATTTTCTGGGTATTGTTCCAGTCACCAGAGCTATCTTTAATTCCAGCAATGTGTTGTGGATACTTTGTTAGTAAACTTTCTATTAAATTTAAACTTATCCCTACCATTGCAATAGGTGGTATGTGATATAAATAAATCCTAAGCCTATTGTCATTTACAGATTCAATGACATTAGAAAAGTAGTTGATTAAGCCTGCATCATCTATTGCTTTATAATAGAATGGGGGCAACATCAAAACACCACCACAACCCAGTTCTACCGCGTGTTTTGTTAATTTTATGGTATCCGTTATTGCGCAGCATCCTGTTCCAGGCATAAGTCTATTTGGAGCGACTCCTTGATCAATCAACGTATCCAATAAGAATATTTTTTCATCCACTGATAAGGAGCTTGCTTCACTATTTGTTCCAAAAACTGCCAAACCAACATTTTGTGAGAGCAACCATTTACATTGACTGACTAATTTATCTGAATTGACTGTTAAATCATCGTTAAATGGAGTAACTACTGGGCTGTATACTCCAAGTGGTGGTGATAAATTATTTTTCATTATAAATTACTCCGCTAGATTCAACCAATTATTTGGCTTGAGATACTTTGTGTAAAGTTGTTCTTCAGGTGAATCAGGTTCTGGTTTCCAATCATATTCCCATCTAACTTTTGGTGGGAGCGACATCAATATTGATTCGACCCTTCCACCGGATTGAAGGCCAAACAATGTTCCTCTGTCATAGAGTAGATTGAATTCTACATATCTACCACGACGATATTGCTGAAATTGTTGTTCACGTATTCCATATGGATGATTTTTTCGTGCATTAACGATAGGTATATAAGCTTCAAGAAAGTGATTACCTACAGTTTTAATGAAATTAAAAGATTCTTCAAAGCCCAATTCATTGAGGTCATCAAAAAATAAACCTCCTACTCCCCGAGTTTCTTCCCTGTGCTTTAAATAAAAATAATCATCACACCATTTTTTATATCGTGGATATAATTCATCACCAAATTGAATGCATGCATCATAGGCATGTTGATGCCATGTAATCACATCCTCGATAAAAGGGTAGTATGGCGTTAAATCAAATCCACCTCCAAACCACCAAATAGCTTCACCTTTATCATTTTTTGCCAAGAAAAACCTTAGATTTGCATGTGTAGTAGGAATATATGGATTTAAAGGATGAATAACTAAAGAGATACCCATTGCCTGGAATTTTTTGCCGGCAAGTTCTGGGCGTGCCTTGGTTGCTGATGGAGGTAGTTCTGAACCATGGATGTCTGAAAAACTGACACCAGCCTGTTCAAAAATAGCACCATTTTTTAGGATCATGCTCTCGCCACCGCCACCCTCAGGACGCTTCCATATATCGCTTGTAAAATTCTCCTTACCATCAATTTTAGTAAGGGTAGAGGTAATAGTGGCTTGTAGATTTCGTAGAAATAGTTTAACCGCATTTAAGTTGTAATTTTGATCGATCATGGTTGTGAAGGTATTACTTTTTTTCTAATTAATACTTTATAAATAGCATTAATTTTTTAAAAAGATTTTTACTAGCGAAGCACCTCTCCAGTTTTAATATTCTTTATGGTTGATGCTTTAGTATTTTTAAAGCAATGACCGGGAACTATATAGTCTACAATATTTCTAAATACTCTTCGCAAGATAAGTGAATTTTTTGGAGTTTGTTTACCAGATATATTTGCACTGGTAGAGATCAATGCTGAATTTAAATTATTGCATAGTGCCCTTACTGTCGGGTGTTTTGTTAATCGTATAGCTATTGTAGAGTGTTTTCCAGAAAGCCAATAAGGTGTATTCTTAGTTTTTTTAATCAACCAAGTAACGTGATTTTTCTCTGCTTTCATTTTTTTAATATCTACATTATCAAGAGATGCCCATGCCTGAATTTGACTCAAGTCAGAAGCAATAATTATAAGGCCCATATCAGGATTACGATTTTTTATGCTTAGTATACGAAAAATTGCTTCTGGATTATTAGGCAGACAACCAAATCCAAAAACACCCTCAGTTGGATAAGCAACAACGCCACCTTTTTTCATTATTCGACATGCTTTTTTTATATTTTCAGACGGAATGATTAGGTACCAACTTGTTATTTTTAAATCTTAATAAAAACCTAAGTTTTGAGTTTTTGTTCCCATTTATTATTCGCATATATAGCAGTCCATTTTGTTTTTTTACCATCTTTCTCAGAGGCAAGATAATGAATATCATCAGCTTTATTGTATCTAATAACAAATGGGTTGCCATCTTTGTCAAATTCAGGAGCATTCATAAGATATGAGTGTTTTTTGGTATTTGGTAGGTACCGACATGCTTTTATAAATTGATCTTGCAGATGATTTATTTCAGATACCTTGGGCGCTCTAGTTTCTCTATTTTTTGGGAATTTACTTGCCGCGAGAAATAAACCTTTCATGCTATCTCTAAGCAAATAATGATCTTCGCACTTCATACATAATAATTCAGGCAACGCAATTGGCTCCATACTTAATGGTTTTGGTTCTCCATTTCGTTGCAATTGTCTTGTTGTGCTGCAATCTTCATCAGAGCAGGCAAAATATTTTCCAAATCTTCCAGTTTTAAGTTGCATCTCAGCATTACATTTATGACATTGGATAGTAGGACCATCATAACCTCTAATTTTAAATTTTCCTGTTTCTACTTTGAATCCCTCACAATCTGGATTCTTACCACATACATGTAATTTGCGTGTTTCATCAATTAAAAAGTTATCCATACTCGTTGAGCAGAGCTCACATCTTTTTTTGATTAGAAGATTTTCTGCTTCTTCTTGATCATCAACACTTACTGCCTCATCTCCTGAGGTTAGATTTAATGTTTTTTTGCATTTTTCATTACCAGAATTCTCATATCCAGAGCAACCCAAAAAAACACCATTAGAAGCGTTTCGAATAACCATTTGATGTTTTTCACATTCTGGACAAATAATATCAGTTAAAACTGGATTGTTTGCTCGCATACCACTTTCATCATTTGAGGCTGCATCTAAATCATTTTTGAATGCTGAATAAAAGTTGTCTAGAACTTCTTTCCAGTCCATTTCTCCATTAGCAACTTTGTCCAGATTATCTTCAAAATTAGCCGTAAAGTCATAGTCCATTATGTCATCGAAATTTTCCAACAATCGCTCAGTTACAATATGTCCAATTTTCTTAACGAAGAATCTTCTATTTTGGATTTCAACATAACCTCTATCTTGAATAGTAGAGATAATTGATGCGTAGGTAGAAGGTCTTCCAATTCCTTTTTTTTCCAGCTCTTTAACTAAAGCTGCTTCTGAAAATCTGGCTGGTGGTTTCGTGTATTTCTTTTCAAGATTTAATTCTTTTAGTATTAATTCATCACCTTCTTTGAGCGAAGGTAATAGTTCATCACTAGGATCTTTGGTATTCTCTTTAGCAATTTTTGTATAACCATCAAATACAACTTCCCTTCCTTTCGCGCTAAATTCATAATTATCAAGAATTATTTTCACTGATGTCGAGAGATATTGAGCATCAGGCATTTGTGATGCTATATATTGTTGCCATATTAATTGATACAGGCGAGTTTCTTCTTCACTTACATTATTTAACGTATTTGAGGTTAAAAAAGCGTTTGTTGGTCGTATTGCTTCATGAGCTTCTTGAGCATTCTCAGTACTAGAATATATTCTTGGGCTATCAGTTAGATAATTGTTACCAACTTTATCTTTTATGTAGTTTCTGGCATCTTCAATCGACTCTTTACTTAGACTGGGGGCATCAGTTCTCATATAAGTAATGTATCCAGCTTCATATAATTTCTGTGCTACTCGCATAGTTCTTTTAACATTGAAGCTTAGTTTTGTAGATGCCGCTTGCTGGAGAGTTGAGGTGATAAATGGAGGTCTGGGTCTTGTCTTAGTTGGTTTTTTAATTACCTCAGAAATTCGCAGTGTATTATTCTCTATTATACGTTCAATATTTCTTGCTTCCATTTCTGAGAGTAATGGATCAGATTTTTTTCTTAACAATGTAAATAATATGGAAATTTTATCCTCATTGAGAAGATTCATTGAAATTGCCCAAAATTCCTTAGGAATAAATTCTTGAATCAATCGCTCTCTTTCATCTAATAACCTTAGAGCAACTGATTGGACCCTTCCTGCTGACAAACCTCTAGCAATCTTCTTCCATAATAATGGTGATAGTTCAAATCCAACTACTCTATCTAGGAATCGCCGTGCTTGTTGAGCTTGCACAAGATCTATATCTATTTCTTTTGGGTCAGCAAATGAGGCTAATATAGATGCTTTAGTTATCTGATTAAATCTTACTCGAGAGAATTCATACTTTTTGGGACCTAAAGCTTCTTTTAGATGCCAAGCAATTGCTTCACCCTCTCTGTCTAAATCTGTTGCTAAATAAATGCGATCAACATTTTTAGATGCTTTTTTTAGTTCTTTTATTACTTTTTCTTTTTCAGGAATAATTTCATATTCTACCGCCCAACCTTTATCTGGATCGATACCCATTCTTCTTACCAATCGAGATCTTTCATTAACAGCTTTGAGTTTAATTTTTTCTTCTTCGCTAATATCTTTTGGTATTCCAGCTCTTTTTGCGGCAGCTCTCGATTTACCTTTGGGTAGATCTCGAATATGACCTACGCTAGATTTAACGATATATTCATTGCCCAAATATTTTGAGATAGTTCTTGCTTTCGCGGGAGACTCAACAATTACCAGATTTGTAGCCATTATTGTATTTTAAACCTATGTTTAATGTAAAAATTCACTTTTTGTATCGAAGATCAAGTCTTCCATTTGAGAATATGCTCTTTTTTGGTCAGGTTGACTGAATAAAACCATTAAAACAACCCATTTAATTTGATCAACATTTATTTCAACTGATTCTAATGCAAGTAATCTATCAATCAATAGTTCTCTTTGGATTGCTGTAAGTATATTAATTTGTTCGAGATAACTAATAAAACCCCTACAGCTCGCATCAAGATGATTAGTTTCTCTACTATTATAAACTCTGGTAGTGCTATCTTTTTGGTTCGCATCTATAAAATGATTATTATAATCAGCTAAACCATCCAGCCAATCTAAAGCCTTATCAATTTCATTATTGCTGAAGCCAGCCTTTATTAATTCAATTCTGAGCGTATTTTGATCGGCTTCAGGTTCATCCTCAGTTTCAATATAAGTTTCAAATAAATACATTAAAACATCGAGTACGTTCTCTTTCATTAGCTTAGCTCTTCCTAAAAGAATTTTTATTGATTAATAGTAAATTTTTTAAATTATCAATATCTAGATATTATATACACTTAAACCTTAAAACATGGAGCATGGATTAATCTGCGTCAATCGTCAATATTCAATATTAAAATTTACATATAATTTAAAGAAATACGAAACTATTATCTCTATAACTGTTTATATATAATGAATTATTAGATTAATTTAATGCAAGGTCGAATTTTTATTATGACTATATTAAAAATATTAGAATTTCCGGATCCAAAATTAAGAATCAAAGCTGTGCCTGTCGAAATTATTGATGATGCTCTTCAGATAATCATCGATAATATGTTTGAAACAATGTATGCGGCTCCTGGAATCGGTTTAGCAGCAACTCAGGTAGATATTCACAGGCGATTCTTAATAGCAGATATTTCAGCTGAAAAGAATGAACCTTATGTTCTTATTAATCCAAAAATTACTAAAAAAAATGGCTTGGAGGTAACAGAAGAGGGTTGTCTCTCAGTACCAGGATACTTTGATTCAGTTGAGCGAGCAGATAGTATTTGTGTGAGTTATTTGGATCGACAGGGCAACCAGCAAGAAGAAGAGATGACAGGCTTATTGGCGGTATGTGTCCAGCATGAAATAGATCATCTTGAGGGAAAATTATTTGTTGATTATCTGTCTGAAGCGAAAAGACAAAAAGTTAGAAAAAAACTACATAAGAGTAGAAAACTTCAATCTGATTCTTCAATTATGCTCTAAAACTATCATTTAAATTATGAATATTAGTTTACATGGTTATCGTGTAGTTTTCGCAGGAACACCGGCATTTTCAATACCTTCACTTAATGCACTGATTGGAATGGACCTAAAACCCATGGCTGTTATAACCCAACCAGATAGAAGATCAGGGCGTGGTAAAGTATTAACTAAAAGCCCTATAAAAAAATTTGCAGAAGATCATGCTATTCCAGTATGGCAACCAATAACAATGAGTGATAGTGGAATACTTAAAAAAATCAGATCAATTGAGCCTGATCTTATAGTGGTTGCTGCTTATGGAATGTTGTTACCTAGAGTAATCTTAGATATACCAAAGTATGGTTGCTTGAATGTCCATGCTTCTTTGCTGCCAAAATGGAGAGGTGCATCACCAATACAATCAGCTATTTTATATGGAGATACATACACTGGGGTTAGCCTTATGAAGATGGAGGAGGGCCTTGATTCGGGGCCAGTTTTTACTCAACATCAATTAAAAATAAAACCATATGAAACAGCAGATGAACTAGATAATCGTTTGGCTGAATTGGGTGCTTATGCATTAAATGAAGATCTTTTATCTATTTTAAATGGTAATTTATCTTTGGATGATCAAGATACAAAATGCATCTCAGTCGCTAAGAAAATTAAAAAATCTGATGCAAGAATTGATTGGAAGCATAGCTCTGATTATATTGCACGTCATATTAGAGCTTATAACTCATACCCTGGTGCTCATTTTTGTTTGGATGACGAATTCATTAAATGTTGGTTGGCAGAAAGCTTAGATCATAATTCCCAAGTACCAGGTAAGGTTACAAATGTTACTAAATCTGGAATAGAAGTTGCTTGTGGGCAAGGTACGTTAAGAATAAAAATAGTGCAGAGACCAGGTAAAAATAAAGTATCAGCAATTGAATTTTCCAGACAAGTTGATATTGAAAACCTTCAGTTTACCTGAGAGTTAATACTCAATATGAATAATGGTGTCAAAATAAGAGCTAAAGCCGCGATAGTGGTTGATCAGGTTGTAAAGAAAGGCCGGTCATTAGATCGAGCTATGGATAAAGGTAATTTAGATAAGGATAATATAGAAAAATCACTATTTATGGTGATTTGTTATGGAACAATACGTCACTATTGGGAACTTCAAGCCGATCTTAATAAATACATATCTCGTCCCATTAAGAAAAAAGATAGTGTTATTGAAAACTTAATTATTAGTGGTTTATTTCAAATAAAATATACACGTATTCCTGCTCATGCTGCTGTTACTCAGACTGTGGAAGCATCCAAATATTTAAAAAAACAAAATTTATCTGCATTTGTGAATGCTGTTTTGAGGAAATATCTGCGTAGCGAAGAGAGTGCAATTAAATACTCAGATGAAGAAGCTATTTATAATCATCCACAATGGTTATTAGATTACTTTAAAGAGGACTGGCCAGATCACTGGCAAGAAATAAGCAAAAATAATAATATTCAAGCGCCGATGTGGCTAAGAGTAAATTGTAAGAAAATAGAGACAGAACAATATCTCACAGCGATTGCAGAGTCTTTAAATAAATCACCAAAGGAAACAGGATATATAGGCGATTTAGGTTGTTCTATCTGTCTTAATGATCCAATAGCTGTAAATTTATTACCAAATTTTGAAAGAGGTTTTGCCACTGTTCAAGATGGAGCAGCTCAGATTGCAGCTGAAGTTTTACTTGATGGTCGAGGCGGAAAAATTCTAGATGCTTGCGCGGCACCTGGTGGAAAAACAGGACATCTATTGGAGATAATAGATGATAATTCTTCTGTCACAGCAATTGATATAGATCCAAAAAGAACTGAAATTATTAATGATAATTTAGAACGCTTAGGTTTAACGGCTAATATTATTAGTGCTAATATTTTAGATACAACAAAATGGTGGAATTCAGAATTGTATGATTTAATTTTACTGGATGCGCCATGCTCTTCAACTGGAGTGATTAGAAGGCACCCAGATATTAAACATCTAAAACGAAAGCAAGATATTGATAATTTGAATGTCTTACAAAGTAGGATTATAAAATCCTTGTGGAGTCTCTTGAAACCTGGTGGCCATTTATTATATGTGACATGCTCAATATTGAAAAAAGAAAATGATCTGGTAATTAAGTATTTCTTAAAAAACAATTTAGATGCCTCAAAAAAGAATTTGTTGCTAAATAACAACATAAACGATGTAATGCTAAAAACTGAGTTTGGTTATCAGTTATTACCCGGAACTAGAGGTATGGATGGGTTTTATTTTTCTTTGTTAGAAAAGGCTGCGCTTTGAAATGACGAGTATTTGTAATTATATAAAAACCCTTAATTTAATAATTGTCTGTTTTTTGGGTATTACTCTAAATGTTTCTGCACAAATGAGACCCAATCATGAGGGTTATTTCGATGTTCGTTCAGCAACAACTGTTTTGGTTGAGGGTAATCATATGCTTGACTCTCGATTACAATTATTTTTGAGTGATGAAGCGCTCAATGCCTTAAATAGTGGAGTTCCCTTAACTATTGAGTTGAGTGTTGAGATAATCAGAACCAGACGGTTTTTGCCTGATGCGAAGGAAGTAGAGCTTGAATTCCAATATGAACTTGAGTATCGGCCTTTAAGCCAACGTTATATAGTTAAAAATGTGCAAAATGAGATACAAGATTCCTATGCAACTTTATTTTCTGCTTTAAATAAATTAGGGAGAGTTCAAGATTTAATTTTGATAGAAAATAGTTCTCTAGAACCTCAATCCAATTATCGTTTTAGGATGCAGGCATTATTGAGCACAAAACAGTATTCAGCGCCCTTAAGGATGCTATTTTTTTGGCGGGATCAGTGGGATTTGAAAAGTGAGTGGTACGAATGGCAACTCCAAAGATAAGGCCACTTCTATATGCAATGCTTGGCGCGTTTGGCGTTGGCTTGTCCTTTATTGCGTTGATAATGTTGAGTCAAGCTGCTGAAAATTCCGAAAATTTTGATCAACTAGCGAATTCGATATTATGGGTTAATGTACTTTGTTTATTCGTGTTGCTGCTTCTCTTAGTGGGTAATCTCAGCAAGTTGTATCGTGATTATCGACAACATGTCCCTGGTTCAAAATTAAAAGCTAGAATGGTTGGGATGTTTGTTGGCCTAGCTATTATTCCTTTATTGATTGTATTTTATTTTTCCATGCAGTTTATTAACCGTGGAATTGATACTTGGTTCAATGTTGAAGTTGAAGCTGGTTTGGATGATGCGTTAACATTGAGTAGAAATGCTCTTGCCATGCAAATGCGAGATCATGTTGCCGCAACTGAGCAGGTTGCTGAGCGTTTGAGAACTACAAATAGTTCACAATTTATTTATGAGATTGGTTCATTACGACAAGAAATAGGAGCTAACGAGTTAACATTATTTGGTAAAAATGGTCGAATAATTGCAACGAACTCTGATCAAACTGCTGGTAGTGCCCCAAAACGAGCATCTGAAGAATTATTGATGCAAGTCAGGCAGAATCGTCCTTATGTTAGTCTTGATCCTCTTTCTGATGGTTCATATGAGATTAAAACAGGGGTGCCATTGATAGGATCTAGAAGTCCAGAAATCATTGGACTTATTAGGTCAAGGTTTACAGTATCTCAACGTATTGGAAGAATGGTCAATAGTATTGATTCTTCCTATACAGATTACAAAAAGATTGTTTATTTACGCACTCCTTTAAAAAGAACGTTCTCTCTAACCCTCACTGTAGTTTTGATGATTTCATTACTAGCTTCTATATACGGAGCTTTCGTCCTATCGAGAAGACTAGTTTCACCCATACAGAATCTAGTAGAAGGTACTAGAGCTGTAGCTAAAGGAGATTTTGATACTCAACTTCCAATACCTACAGGAGATGAAATTGGATTTCTTGTTAATTCATTTAATGAAATGACCAGAGGGTTATCATTAGCGAGACAGCAAGCCAGTATGAGTCAAAATCTAGTTGAAGCTGAACGAGCTAATTTGGAAATTATATTAGCTAATCTCTCTACTGGAGTTATTTCTCTAGAATCTGATCTGAGAATTAGAACAGTAAATAAAGCAGCTGGCGCTATACTAGATTTTGAACTTAAGGATTATTCGAATACTTTGCTATCAGAAGTAGCCGCTAGTAATACCGTCGTGCAGGAACTTTATGACGTGGTTAAAAGACAATTGGATAAGGGCAATACTGTTTGGCATGACCAAATCATTTTGCATGCGATTAAAGGACGCAGAGTTTTAACTTGTGCCTGTACTGATCTATCAAGTGAAGCTGAGGAAAATGTTGGGTTTGTTCTTGTATTTGATGATATTACTATGCAGCTTCAATCTCAGCGTGATGCTGCATGGGGAGAAGTTGCTAGGCGGTTAGCTCATGAAATAAAAAACCCATTAACTCCTATACAATTATCTGCAGAAAGATTACGTCAAAAATACTTGAAAACAATGACTACTAAAGATGGTGAAATTTTGGATCGATCTACTCATATTATCGTTGAGCAGGTCGCTGCTATGAGAGATATGGTGAATGCATTCAGTGATTACGCGCGCGCGCCAGATATGGAGATTAGCTCCTTTAATATTGAAGCTTTAATTGATGAAGTGATTGACTTATATAAGGAGCAAGAAGCAAGAATTAAAATTCTTTTCAATGTTAATTCAACTATTGAAGATTTTGATGCTGATCCAGGAAGAATTAGACAAATGATGCACAATCTAATAAGAAATTCGATAGAGGCGATTGATGATAGAGAGTCTGGTTTTATTAAAATAAATGTAAATTTACTAGAGATAAATCAAACTGAAATGATTGAGATTCTTGTAGAAGATAATGGTGGAGGATTTGAAGCTGAATCTTTAGGTCAGATTTTTGATCCATATGTAACCTCCAAACCAAAAGGAACTGGTTTAGGCTTAGCTATTGTAAAAAAACTGGTAGAGGAACATATGGGTTCGATAATAGCTGAGAATACTAAAACTAGTGGTGCTTTGATAAGAATATTACTACCTAAAAATGAGAAATATAGAGAAATTCTTCTATCAGAAATAAAGAGTAAGCATGATATTGGGAGAGCTGTAGGATGATTACAGCAAATGTTCTAGTAGTTGATGATGAGTTAGATATTAGGGAGCTAATCCAAGATATTCTCTCTGATGAAGGGTATAACGTTACAACAGCTGCTGGTGCGAAAGAGGCGAGATCAGCAAGAGCTAGTCAGGATTTTGATTTGATATTACTGGATATTTGGATGCCTGGTACAGATGGAATTACACTTTTAAAAGAATGGTCTGATAATGATCAGTTAAACACTTCAGTTGTTATGATGTCAGGCCATGGAACTGTTGATACAGCAATAGAATCAACTCATCTAGGCGCAAGTAATTTTGTAGAGAAGCCACTCTCAATTGCTAAATTGTTAAGAACTGTAGAAGAAGCTCTGAGAGAAAAAAAGCCTCAAGTAAATTATCCAAGTATAAGTAATGCTGCCTCTTTTGTTTCAATAGGACATAGCGATCTTTTAAAAACATTTAGAAAAGAGCTCAGAAGAGTAGCCTCGCTAGATTCAGCTATTATGTTAATTGGGGAGGCAGGAACGGGTAGAGCAGCCTTTGCTCAATATATTCATGATATAAGTTTAAGAGCAATAAATCCTTGTGTTGAGATTGTTTCAGCACTATTGACTACTACAAATACAGAGGAACAACTTCTTGGAAAAGAGGCTAAGGAAGTCATTGAGCCGGGTTTTATAGAAGAAGCTCAAAATGGAACAATTATTATTAATGATTTAGCAGACTTAAACATGAGAGCTCAGCAACTCTTTCATAATATTCTCGAAAATGGAGAGTATAAGCGAATAAATGGAAATTTATCTTTACGAATAAAATCACGAGTAATTGCTATTGTTGATGAGAATTATATTAATGATATGCAAGATGGAAAACTTAAACGAGAATTAATTTCCAACCTGAGTATACAAACCTTAAGAATACCCCCCCTTAGAGACCATGCTGAAGATGTTCCTGATTTCATAAAATTTTATGTCGATTTATTTGTGGAACAAGAGCAACTTACTTTTCGTCGTTTTAGTATTGCAGCTCAAAATAGATTACGTAACTATCCTTGGCCTGACAATTTACGCGAACTAAAAAATATCGTAAGACGACTTCTTTTAGAAGGAAATGCCGAAGATGTCTCGCTCGAGGAGGTTGAGAATCAACTCAGAATGAAAGAAACTTCTATGGAATCTTTTGTGAAGCAAGATCTGTTATCTTTACCATTACGTGAAGCACGGGAAAAATTTGAAAGAGCATACTTGCAACAACAACTAATCTTATGTGATGGGAAGGTAGGTCAATTAGCTAAGAGAGTTGGAGTTGAGCGAACTCATCTTTATCGAAAATTAAAAGCACTTAATATTGATCTCGATCTCAAAAATAATTCAATTACATAAGACTTCAGGAGTTTGATTATGCGAAGCTATTTTCATTTAAAGCATTCATTTGATTTGATTGTATTTATAATAGCAATACTTGGATTTTGCTCAGTGATCCAAACTTTTTTCATTGGTAAGCATTACATCATTCCGACAGCCTTATTATCATTCTCAATAATATTAGGCAACTTGACATACTATGGGTTTAAAGAGAATAGAATTGCTAAGAAAATTCTATATTGGTTATTTTTTACCTTAACAACACATTTATTTTTTGCACTATTTTTTAGTGTGAAATACAGGACATTACTGGGTGATTATTTTGAGCCAATATGTATCTTAAATATATTGATTTTTGGGTATCTATTATTTAAATACAATAAAAAAAATAAATTATTTTAAAAGTCTAGAATTAGTAATATTTTGTAAAACTATTTTTGAGAATAATTTACATTATCTCAGGCGCTGACACTCCCAATAATTTTAGACCATTATATAAAACAATTTGAGTCGCTTTGATTAGTGTTAATCTGGCATTTCTTATATTGCTTTCATCTACAATAAATGTTGAATCGTTATAATATGAGTGAAATTCTGTTGCTAGATCTCTAAGATATTGAGCCAAATTATGAGGTGCTCTGTTATTAGCAGATAACTCAAGTGTTTCTGGGTATCTTGAAAGTAAAGACATGATATTTTTTTCTTTCATGGATTTTAATAAAGTGAGATTCTTGTTGCCACTATTTTTCTCGTAAGTTAGATTTTTTTCGTCAAGTTGTCTGAAAACACTAGCAATACGTGCATGGGCATATTGTATATAGTAGACAGGATTTTCATTTGATTTACTTTTCGCGAGCTCTAAATCAAAATCTAGATGCTGTTCATTTGAGCGCATAATATAAAAGAATCTAGCTGCATCGTTGCCTACCTCTTCTCTAAGTTGCCTTAAAGTTATGAATTCACCTGAGCGTGTCGACATTGATTGTTTAATTCCAGCTCTAAAGAGACTAACAAATTGAACCAAATCAACTTCAAGATCCTCTGCCATATGGCCCATTGCAATAAGGCCTGCTTTTACTCGAGCAATATATCCATGATGATCAGATCCTAAAATATCAATCAAATGATCAAAACCTCGATCTTTTTTATTATGATGATAAGCGATATCAGAGGTAAAATAGGTGTTGTTGTTGTTTTCTCTGGTAACAACCCGATCTTTTTCATCACCGAATTCAGTAGCTTTGAACCAAATTGCTCCATCTTTTTTATAGAGTAACTTTTGAACATCTAGTATTTTAAGTGCCTTTTCGATATGGCCCTCTTTAGTCAAGCTATGCTCTGAGAACCATGTATCAAAAATTACATCAAACTCACGAAGATCCTCTTCAATATCTGATCTGATTGATTCTAAAGCTAAAGTTTTTATTGCATTAAACTCGTTTAAACCAAGCTCTTCTTTAGCTAAAAAAATTATTTGGTCAATATGTTGTTCTTTTTCTTCTTCATTGTCATACACAGAGAGTTGAATTACTTTCTCAGCTATATTTTTTTCATTTTTTAGTTCAATGGACCGGGCAATTTCTCTTATATAATCTCCCTGATAACCAGAAGAGGGGAGGGAAATATTGAATTTTTTGGACTCTAACTTACGAATTATTACACTGACACATAAGATATCCATTTGCCGACCTGCATCATTTACATAGTATTCTCGATGTACTTTATATCCCACTGCTTCAAGAATATTTCCTAATGTTGCACCATAAGCAGCATGCCTTCCATGGCCAACATGAAGTGGCCCTGTAGGATTCGCAGAAACAAATTCTAAGAGAATACTCTTATTATTATGTAATTTTCTGCCATAAGTATGATTACTTTCAATTACATTAATAATTTCATTATGAAAACTATCATCACTTAAATGAAAATTGATGAATCCTGGGCCAGCTATATTTATTTTATTAACTAAATTATTATTTGGAATCATTCTAACTAATTGTTCGGCAAGTTCTCGTGGGTTTTTTTTCATTAGCTTCGCAAAACGCATTGCTATATTCGAAGTAAAATCGCCATGTTTGTTATCTTTTGTTCGCTCAACAGCTTTTTCTATAGTTTCTTCATCAAGAAATTCTTCAAGCTCTGGTATTTTTTCTAATCCTGATTTAACTAATTTTAGAACATCTTGTTTCAATTCATAACTCCAGCATATTAATCAATTTTTTTTAAAACAACTCTATTGGATCAACATCAATTGACCATTTTACACGGTGAGTGCATTTTTTTCTTTGTATCTTTTTAAATAATAATGCAGTTTGTTGGTGTAATGGCATACGATTTTCACAATGCAACAATAATTGACCACGAAATCTTCCAGCCTTTTTTTCCATTGGTGAGCTTACTGGTCCCAGGACATTTATATCTTTAAATTTATTACTCATTATAATTTTATTAGCAGTATTTAAAAAATCCCATGTAAAATCTTTACGATGGGAACTCACTCGAATTAAAATTAGATTTGAAAATGGCGGCCAGGATGCTTCTTGGCGCTCTTTTAATGTTTGTTTAACAACGTCTTTATAGCCACCATTAAATAATGCTTCCCAGAATGGATGATCAGGATATTCTGTTTGAATTATAACTTGCCCTTTTTGTTTTTCTCTTCCTGCCCTTCCTGAAACTTGAATAAGGTTTTGAGCTAAGCGTTCACCTCCCCTGAAATCCATACTAAATAATCCCTGATCCGCATTTATAACTGCAACCAGACTTAATGATGGAAAATGATGACCTTTTGATATCATTTGGGTTCCCACCAAGATTTTAGCTTTACCACTTATAGCTAAACTTAATGCATCGTCCATGGCTCCTTTTAGACGTGTTGAATCACTATCTATTCGTTTAATTAAAATATCTTTGAAATTTTTTTTAAGAGCTTCTTCTATTCTTTGTGTACCTTGGCCTAGTGCTGTGTATTTTGCACCGCACAAATGACATTTGTCTAAATAAGGGCGAGATAAGCCACAGTGATGACAGATTAGTAGCTCTTTTTTATGATACACAGTCATTCTGGAATCACATCTTGTACATTGCGCAATGTGATTGCATGATTTACAAATCAGTGTTGGTGCGAAGCCTCTTCTATTTATATATACTAAAATTTGACCATCATTTTTTAAATGCTTCTCAATCGTATTAATTAGTTTTTGACTCAACCCATCTGGCATATATTCTTTACTAACATCAATAAGATGCATTGATGGTAAACGAGCTCCACCTGCTCTTTTTTTTAGTATGAGATGTTTGTATTTTTTTTGACTGCAGTGATACAAACTCTCTAATGATGGTGTTGCAGAGCCGAGTATGATAGGAATATTATGATAATTGGCTTTTGCTATAGCTAAATCTCTTGCGGAATATCTAAAACCATCCTGTTGTTTATAGGATGGATCATTCTCCTCATCAACGATGATAATTCCAAGATTTTCTGTAGGTGCAAAAATAGATGATCTTGTGCCTAATATTAATTTTGTATTAGAATTTTTAATTGCTTGCCATGCATTAAATCTCTCTTGTTCAGTTAAAGATGAATGTATCAGTGCAGGCTTGATACCTATTCTTGTGATAATACGGTCTATGAATTGTGAAGTTAATCCAATTTCAGGAACTAATATAAGACATTGCTTATTTTTTTTAATGACATTTAAAATAACCTGTAAATATACTTCAGTTTTTCCACTCCCAGTTACACCATCCAATAGATATGCCTGAAATTCTTGATTATTATTTATAATGCTGACTGCTTTTATTTGCTCAGAGTTTAAATTTGGACCATGAGTAGGTTTTGACAATATTGGAAATGTAGCTCCTGGACTGGGAACTTGAGTTACATCAATCCATCCTTTATCACTTAAACTATTTTTTTGTAATCGCCAGTCGATATTCATACTATTAAGAATATCTACCGTGACGGAGCCTTTTTTTTGTAAATAACTCACCAGCGCCGCTTGTTTTGGCGCATTTTTCAGGAGGTTTTGAGTCTTTATCACTTTACCCTTATTGGTTAAGTGCAACTTTTCAATAAGATCAACAGCTGGCTTCCCTTTTCTCAGTTGGCTCGGCATTGCAGCAGCGACAACTCTTCCAATTGGATGAAGGTAGTATTTACTAGCAAATGAAATTAACCATAGAGTTGCCTCAGAAAAAATTGGCTTCTCGTCAAGAATTTCTGTGCATCTTTTTAGATTTGATATTGAGATAGTACTTTCTTTCGCAACATCAAGAATAAGCCCTATTTTATATTGTTTACCAAATGGAACTTTTACCCGGCACCCAATAACAGATGCATCAAAAATGTTGCTAATTGGCAAATAGTCAAATAATTGAAATAAAGGGGCATCTATTGCTACTTTAATTATGCAATCAATATTTTTTACTTGGTTGTTTTTGACTTTTACTATCCCATCTTTTTTATGCAGCGATTATAGTGACTTAACTGCTTGAATTAATTCTCCAGCCATTTCTTGCCCATCACCATAAAGCATTCTTGTTTGATCTAAGAAAAATAGAGCATTTTCAATACCAGAAAAACCAGCACCTTGGCCACGCTTAATAACAACTACATTTTTTGCATAATCAGCATTTAAAATGGGCATACCGTATATTGGGCTAGAAGGATCAGTTCTTGCTACTGGATTAACCACGTCATTAGCACCAATAATCAGAGCTACATCCGCTGATTCAAATTCAGAGTTGATTTCATTTTCATCATAAATAATATCATAAGGAACTCCTGCCTCTGCGAGCAGCACATTCATATGCCCTGGCATTCGTCCTGCAACTGGGTGGATAGCAAATTTAACATCAACGCCGCGATCAATCAGGAGTTGTGTTAACTCCCATACTTTATGTTGCGCTTGTGCAACTGCCATACCGTAACCAGGAATGATTAAAACTTTATTTGCAAATGCCATCATTACACCAACATCTGTCGCATCTATTGGTTTCATAGAGCCAGTAACTTCTTGACCTTCAGCTACAGTTTCACCAAATCCTGAAAATAAAACATGAGCCAATGACCTATTCATTGCTTTGGCCATTAATTGTGTCAGAAGTGATCCTGCCGCACCCACCACAGTTCCAGCTATAATCATTGCCGGATTCTGTTGTACAAAACCTTCAAAAGCTACAGCTAGTCCAGTAAACGCATTGTAGAGTGATATCACAACAGGCATGTCTGCACCACCGATTGGCACAGTAATCGTTATACCTAAAACTAAGGATAATATGAAAAATATTGATATTAGGTTACCTGAAGAATGTTGAGTGATAATCATCACTGCCACCACAAACGTACTCACTAAGACAACTAGATTTAATATTTGCTGACCTTTAAAACGCAGTGTGGTGTTTTTAAATCCTTGTAATTTAGCAAAAGCGACCAAACTGCCACTAAAAGAAACAGCACCGATAAAACCACCTAGTACCGCTAATATTCCAAACGTTAAGCCATGGTCTTTGCCACTATAAAGTTCTACTGCTGCAATAGCTGCTGCTGCACCACCACCCATGCCATTATAGAGAGCTATCATTTGCGGCATATCTGTCATAGCTACTTTTTTGCCACTAACCCAAGCTATGACACCACCAAGACCGATAGCAATAACCATTAATAAGTAATTGGTCATACCTGGAAATAGGAAAGTCACTATGGTCGCCAGCATCATACCAATACCAGCCCATACAATTCCTCCACGCGCAGTGACAGGAGAGCTCATTCTCTTTAAGCCAAATATAAAGAGAACTGCTGCTAAAAAATAACTTACATCTATAACTAGCGTCATATTTAGCATATTCATTATTTGCTACCTTTGCTGCTTTTGAACATTTCTAGCATTCTTTCTGTTACCACATATCCACCAACAGCATTACCTGCACCTAAAAAAACACCAATGAATCCAATTATCTGTTCCAATGGCGTACTTGCTCGACCTAACGCAACCATAGCACCAACTAAAACAATTCCATGGATAAAATTTGATCCAGACATCAGCGGGGTATGTAATATAGCTGGTACTTTTCCGATGATTTCATGCCCTACAAATCCGGCCAACATAAATATATACAATGCAATAAAACCATCAATTTGCATAATCTGTTCCATTATTATAACCCTCCTTCTATTGCTTCTTTTGATGATTCATGTGCAATCTTCCCATCACGTGTAAGGTTTGATTGAACAAAAACTTCATCTTCCCAATCAATTATCAAGTCACCATCTTTGATTGCAGGTGCCAGGAAATTAAATAAATTTCTCGCATACATTTCACTCGCATGCTTTCCTAGTGACGCAGCTAAATTAGTTGGACCCACAATTTTTACGTTGTTGTCTATTACAGTCTCACCAGCTTTTGTGAGTTCACAATTACCACCTGTTTCAGCCGCCAGATCAACAATAACAGCACCAGGTTTCATGGCTCTAACTGCACTGGCTCTGATAATTTTTGGAGCTGGTTTCCCGGGTATAGCCGCTGTTGAGATAACTACATCACAATTAGCAATTTCTCTCTCTAAAGCATCTTGTTGGGCTAATTTTTCTTTATCAGTCAACTCTCTGGCATAGCCACCTTCACCTTCTGCTGAAACTCCAGTTTCAACAAATTTTGCCCCAAGTGATTCTATTTGTTCTTTTGTAGCACTTCGAACATCATAGCCTTTGACAACTGCACCTAATCTTTTGGCCGTAGCAATCGCCTGTAGGCCGGCTACTCCAGCACCAATAATAAGAATTTGAGCAGGTCTGATAGTACCCGCCGCTGTAGTTAGCATGGGAAAGAATTTATCAAGCGTGTTAGCAGCAATCAAAACCGCCTGATATCCAGCCACCGCCGCTTGAGAAGATAATACATCCATGCTTTGAGCTCGTGAAATTCTGGGCATTAACTCCATTGCAAAGCTAGTTTGTTTATTTATTTTAAGAGAGTTGACAGCATTTTTATTTAGGTGTCCAAAAATCATACCAACAACATAGTTATCTTTACCAAGAAGATTTGATTGCTCTGCAGTTATTGGCTGAACAGTCAGTAATAAATTTGTTTTTTTGAGTACCTCTGACGCGGTATCAAAATCAACCCCTTCATACTCTTTATCAAGAAAATTAGAGAGCAAACCTGCTCCTTTTTCCATAATAATCGCTACATTAAGTTGCGTGAGTTTTTTTGCAATTTCAGGTGTAATAGCAACTCGTGTCTCATCTGCGGCTGTTTCTTTAAGCACGCCAATGGTAAATGACATCATCTTTCTCCAAAATTATTTACGA